>JGI24539J26755_10000092_pt1 | contig 38110 bp, 34 predicted proteins | sample NorSeaMetagenome_2_FD_26755 | JGI IMG/M metagenome (IMG submission 26755) | reverse complement strand
ATAGATAATGAAAAAAAAAATAACCCCTTTTTAAAAAATTAAAAAGTATTTTCAATAGTCATTACTGTTCTAAATGCTGGAGCTGTTGCGCCAAATTTATCTGTATATTCTTTCTGTAAAACTTTTGAGAACTTTGTTTCATAGACTTGTAAATCTTTTAGACTAGCACACTCATAAGCAATAGCATAACTAATCCCATCATCTACTCTAGAAATAATTCTTTTTAATTTAGCTGAAGAAAAAATATTAGTTTTCATCACATTAGGAATATGTTGAGTTTGCATCCATTGCAACCATTCATTTAGAATTGACCTATCTACACTAACTGTAATATTATATATAATCATTATTAATTCTGAATTTTATCTCCCCTTAGGAATCTATACCTGTTTCGACACTCTGAAGCATAAATACTTCCGGGAAACTCTAAAATAATCTTTTCATAATATTTCATAGCTTCAGAAATATTAGACAGCCTAAAGTCATAAATTTTAGCAAGATCAAATAATGCATCATCAATTAATATCTCATAGTTATATTCATTAATAATATTCATTAGCATACTAATTGACGAGTCCAATTGATTCATAGATTTAAAAATATGTGATTTTCTGTAATAAATCTCATCAGACAACTGATGGCTAGGAAAATTATTTAAAATAGAATCATATATTGATAATGATAAATCAAAATTGTTCTGGAAAAATGCTAAATCAGCTCTAGCAAAAGAAAGCATTGGCATTTCGGTTGTATCCAAATCATAATTATCAGAGATTAATAATGAAAGTTCCATAGCATCATTAGCAACTAATTTTGATGTAGATGCTTTTAAAACATCTAGCTGTGCTTGAGCCCAAGAAAAATCGCCCTGATAATAAGCAATCTTAGCTCTTTTAAATTTTGCTTTATGCCCTATAGGGTTTTCTTTAAAATCTTTTTCGACTTGAGAATAGTATAACAGGGCATCCCAAACCTGATTAGATAATAATTTGATATCTGCAAATTCTATTTTACACATTGCTAAATCTAATAAATCAATACCCGGCAGGAGCATAGCTTCCTCCAATATATTATTGGCTGATTTTAAATCATTTAAATAAAAAGCATGAAAATGAGCAAAATTTGAAAGAAGTATCACAGTATTCTTATTTTTTCCAAGCTCAGAAATCACCTCTATATATTTTTTCTTAATTTTTTCAAGACCCAATTTATTTTTGCTATTTGTAAAAGTTAAAGCATATAATTTATTTATTTGGGCATCTATATAATAATTTGAAGATTTTCCTTTATCAATTATATAATCAAGTCCAATAATTGCAATTAAAAATTTCTTTTTATCAAGTAGTGATTCTGCAATATTATATACTCTTAATAAATCATTATTTGTTCTTCTATCTAATGCGATTGCTTGGCTTAGAGCAAGATTATACTTTTGATTCTGCATGAATAACCAAATTAGCATTTCACTAAACTCTGTTCTTTTAGAATATTTATTTACATATTGTACTAAATACTTCTTTACAAGATTATAACTTTCAATATTTTTAATTCCATTATTATCTAGAAACTTTTGGATGCTAGAAAATACAAACTGTTTTTTAAGAGGATTATTTTCTACAACTTTCAAATATTGAATAACCATGTTTTTATCATCTCCTAAAAAACTATATAGTTGCGCTCTTTGTAAACCAAAATCAATATCATTATTAATATTATTTGCTACATCATATATTTCTATTGCCTTTGAGTACATTTTATGCCTCAAAAAAACATTTGCTATTCTTATTGTTTGAGATTTATTTCCAGAAAGTTTTTTATGAATTTTAGATAAATTATAATTTGATAATTTAATATTACCTTTCTTAAATTGACAAACAACAATATCTGCTTGATAATTCAAATTTTTTGAGTTCTTAGAAAACATTCTTTTAGCTAACTTTTCTGCAGCAATAAATTTCTCTAATTTTAGCAGTGAATTAAAATAGGGATTGTAACTGTTTACAGAAATTGATTTTTTTGATATTTCTTTATATATTATGATAGCTTTTTCATAATCACCTGAGTAATAATATTGATAAGCAAGTTGTTGTTTGTTATTTTGGGCAAAAACAGTAGCTGTAAATAAAAAAAAGAAGAAAATTATTCTCATTTACTCAATGATATCAAATCCAGTATATTTCCTTAAAGCTTTTGGTATGATAATACCTTTTTCAGTTTGATTGTTTTCAATAATAGATGCGTAAATTCGAGGTAATGCTAGTGCACTTCCATTAAGAGTGTGACACAATTGAGATTTTCCTTCACTAGACTTAAACCTCAGTTTAAGTCTATTTGACTGAAAGCTTTCAAAATTTGACACTGAACTTACTTCTAACCATCTTTTTTGACCTGCAGAATAAACTTCAAAATCATAGGTTAATGCAGAAGCAAAACTTAAATCACCACCACATAATCTTAAAAGCCTATATGGCAACTCTAAATCATCTAGAATATTAGAAACATGCTTAACCATTTTATCTAAAGTTTGATAGGATTTATCTGGATGTTCTACCTGCACAATTTCAACTTTATCAAACTGGTGAAGTCTATTTAAACCTCTAACTTCTTTTCCGTATGAGCCAGCTTCTCTTCTAAAACAAGGAGTATATGCAGTACATTTTATAGGAAAATCTTTGACGATAACATCTCTAAAAAAATTTGTTACGGGAACCTCTGCAGTTGGAATTAAAAATAGATTGTCTTCTGTTGCATGATACATTTGCCCCTCTTTGTCAGGTAAAGCACAAGTACCAAATCCTGATTCCTCATTAACAAGTAAAGGCGGAAGGTATTCGGTATAACCATCTTCTATATTCTTATCAAGAAAATAAGTAATCAATGCTCTTTGAAGCCTTGCCCCCTTTCCTTTATATACAGGAAATCCAGCGCCAGTAATTTTGTTTCCAAGCTTAAAATCTATTAAATCAAATTGATCAGTAAGCTCCCAATGAGGTTTAGCATTAGCGGCTAATTCGGGTATCTCCCCAAATTCTTTTATAATCTCATTTTCTGCTTCAGAGTTTCCCTTTTTAACAGAATCATGAGGAACGTTAGGAATCTGAACCAGTATCTCTTTAATTTCTTTTTCTAGATTATTTTTAGTAGTGATTAATTCTTTAGATTTTTCCTTTAAAGCTGATGTATCTTTCTTTAACAAATTAGCTTTTTCAAGCTCTCCACTTTTGAACAATAGACCTATCTCTTTTGCTATCTTATTTGAGCTACTGAGCACTTGGTCAGAATTCTTTTGATTAATTTTTCTTAAATCATCTTTTTCAATAACAGAATTAATTAAACTTTCCGCTTTAAAAATTTTTAACCAATAATTTTTCAATTATAGTTTTTTTATTTTTACGTATATCTGCTATATTTAACATCTATTTTGTTTTAAACAAAAGTAAAAAAAAAACTCTTGATTTCTCAAGAGTTTTTTTTTACTTTAAGAGTCTCCTTATTATAACTCAACTGAAACATAGGATTTATTATTTCTTTTTTTAGTAAACTTAACTTTACCATCTGTTAAAGCAAATAGAGTGTGATCTTTTCCAATACCTACATTTTCCCCAGGATTATGAACTGTTCCTCTTTGGCGGACGATAATGTTTCCAGCAATAACACTCTGACTACCAAATATTTTAACTCCTAGTCTATTACTTCTTGAATCTCTACCGTTTTTACTACTTCCGGCTCCTTTTTTATGTGCCATAATTTCAAAATTTAATTTTAAACTTAATTAATCCTTCTTTTCCGCCTTCTTAGTAACTGTTTTTTTTACAGTTGTCTTTTTTACTACTTTCTTTGAAGCAACTTTAGCTTCTTCTTTTTTCGCAGGAGCCTTTTTAGCAACAGGCTTATCATTAATTGCCTGAATTTCTATTTTAGTTAAATACTGCCTGTGACCGTTTTTAACTTTATATCCTTTCCTTCTCTTTTTCTTAAAGACAATTACTTTATCTCCTTTAAGATGTTCCATGACTTTGGCAGTCACTGAAGCTCCTTTTACAGCTGGGGCGCCAACATTTATTTTACCTTGATTATCAAGAAGTAGAACTTTATCAAATGAAACCTTAGTCCCCTGCTCTGCATCTAATCGGTGTACAAATATCTGCTGATCTTTTTCAACTTTAAATTGTTGGCCTGCTATCTCAACTATTGCGTACATTATTATTAATTTTAAAAATGGTCTGCAAAAGTAAGAAAACAAGAGTAACTCACCAATACTTTTTGTTTTTTTTTATTTCTAAACAGATAATAAAATTATTGAATCTATATTATATAAGTTAATNTTATATTATTTTATTGAACTCGTTTCTGAAAAAANAAAAAAATGTAATATTTTTAAAAAATTGTTATATTTATTTTATTATATATATTTGTGAAATGAAAAGACTATTATTTATAATCAATATTTTTCTGACATTTCAATGTTTTTCTCAAGAAAGATGTTCGACAAATGATCATATCGACATATTAAATTCTAAATACCCACAATTTCTTGAAGCAAGGAAAAATGTAAATAACCAAACAAAAAATTGGGTCCAAAATAATTTAAATTCAAAGTCTTCAACTATTATTACTATTCCTGTTGTTGTACATGTAGTCTGGAACACAAATCAAGAAAATATTACAGACCAACAAGTTTTTTCACAAATTGATGTTTTAAATGCCGACTTCAGAAGAACAAATATTGATGCAATTATGACTCCAAACGTTTGGAGTAATATTGCTGCAGATACTGAAATTGAATTTTGTTTAGCAACAGTAGACCCAAATGGTGCATTTACCTCTGGAATTACTAGAACACAAACAAGTCAGACTTCATTCTCAATACAAACAGATAACATGAAATCATCATCTAGTGGCGGAATAGATCCATGGGATCAAGATGATTATTTAAATATCTGGGTATGTGATCTTTCAGGTGGTATTCTTGGATATGCCACTCCACCATCAACCTTTAACAATCCAGATGACGGTGTTGTTATTGGATATAGGTACTTTGGAACATTAGGGACAGTTCAAGCCCCTTATAACAAAGGAAGAACTGCAACACATGAAGTAGGTCATTGGCTCAATTTAGATCATGTTTGGGGTAATGGTGGGAATTGTGGAAGCGATAATGTTAATGATACTCCAACACAAGAAGAGGAAAACTATAGCTGTCCAGCATTCCCTCACAATGCAAATAGCTGTGGGACTTCTAACTCTGCTGGTGATATGTTTATGAATTACATGGACTATACAAATGATGCATGTATGAATCTTTTCACAATTGGACAAAAAACACGAATGACAGCAGCAATTAATCAATACCGTCCCAATCTTTTAAACCATAATTTATGTAGCAATACGCCTCCGGTTCCATCATGGAATTGTCTAAATGGCAATTGTATTGACCCTCTTAATGGCAATGGCACATATTCAGACATCAACAATTGTCTGGCAGCTTGCTTCTGCGCAGCAGGCACACCACCTCTTTATGAAAATTTTCAATCTGGACTTCCTAACTGGTCAATAATAAATAACGATGCAGATGATACTTGGGAAATTACAAATAGCGCTGGATTTAATAGTAACTCATCCATATACATAAACAATGCTGAATACTCCACTAACGGAGAGTATGATGACTTTATACTCCCTACACTAGATTTAACTTCTTACTCAAGCATCTATTTAACCTTTGACTATGCATATAGTTTATGGACCAATCCAAGCTCTAATCCTAACTGGTCTGATACACTACAAATTTATATATCAGAAGATTGTGGTAATACATGGCAAAATATTTGGGAAAAAGCAGGGCTTAACTTAGTTACAACTTCACCTACATACAATAGCTTTAGTTGGACGCCAAACAATAATAATGATTGGAGCTCAGAAAACATTGATCTATCTAATTATACAAATCAAGATGATATAGCTATAAAATTTAGAAATGTTAACCAATATGAAAACAATTTATTTCTTGATAATATTAATCTTTCAGAGAATAATACTTCTTTACAAAACATTTCTTCAAGTTCAAAAAAAGTTATAAAAATAATTGATCTAATTGGCAAAGTTCAATCAAAAACTACAAGCGGAATTTATTTATATATCTACGATGATTTTTCCACTGAGAAAAAAATAATTATTAAGTAATTATTATTTCCTATTCACCAAAAAGATAGCAAGTAAAATTATTAGAGTTCCAAAATAGTATTGCATGTGAATTTTTTCTCCATCAACAATACCCCAAAAAATTGCGACTATTGGTATTAGATATGTTACAGAAGATGCAAAAATAGCAGATGAGCTCTGTACAAGTTTATTAAAAATTACTAATGCTAATGCAGTTCCAATAACTGACAAAACACATATATACATAAGTGCTAACAAGCCTTCAGGGCTACTGTAAACATTAATAAAGTCTGTAGAAAATATATAATACCCACAAAAAGGACCAAGTAATAAAAATGCTAAAGATGAAATAGAAACTGAATCTAAATCATATAAATAATTTTTAATGATATTAACGCTTGCAGCATAAAAAACAGTAGCTAAAATGATAAAGAAGACATAAATATTTAAATCAATTTGTAAATCAGTAACTGAGCTAGACAAATAAATTGCTCCAATTAAACCAATTAAAATCCCTAATAAATTAGTTTTTCTAATTTGATTAGAAAAAAACAACCAGCCTAAAAACAAAGTAAAAAGTGGAGTTAGTGAGTTTAAAACTCCAACAAAAGAACTATCAAGAACAGTTTGAGCTTTGGTAAATAGAAATGCAGGTATACCATTTCCAAGCAAAGCAGTAAGCACCAAAGGCAAAATATGCTTCTTTTTAATTTTTGTGAATGCTTTTATTAAAAAGGGAGAAAGAAAAATAAATGCAATAAATAATCTTAATGCGGCAACTTGAGTGTAAGAGTAAACAATAAGACCTTTTTTCATTAAGATAAATGAACTACCCCAAATTAAAGCAAGAACAAATAATAAAAAATAATCTAAATAGTTTTTTTTCATATTACCACTCAACACTTTCTATTAAAGAAACAATATCTTCCTTTAAAAAATCATTTACAGGCTTAATAGAATCATTAATTTCAGAATTAAAATACAAAGAACCTCTAAGAAAATGAGTTAGACTGTCAGTTAAATAAAATTGTGTTGAAGTAGCTGTCATCCCCGAGTAATTATAAAGCATTCCAAACACGCTTTGGTCATAATTTAAATATACTTGCTCACTAATAGAATTAGCCTGCATATTATGCTTATATGCAAGTGATCTTGATTCTTCTATGTGAGAATACAAGTTATTATTTAAACTCACATATGTCAGATGCAAAGTGGCAGAAAAATCCTCAAATATTATATTTATAAAATTCTCTTTCTCTCCAATTTTTAAATCTGAATAAGTTGGATAATCAAAACTTAAAGAAAATGATGACAGGTCAGTTTTTTGAAATTCTTTTTCAGGAAGATAAATTTTTACAAATGCTCTTGGCTTTGGTGTGTAGTTTGCTGAGCAAGAAAAACAAAATAAAAGAAAGAATATTTTATAATTCATTTAATATGACTTTAATTCTTTTGATTCTACGCAAATCTACAGATTCAATTAAAAATGTAAATGGCTTAATCTCAATTTTATCTCCAATTAGTGGAATTTTTCCTGTCACCTCAAGTATTAATCCTGCCAATGAATCTGACTCCCCCTTAACATCATCAAATGAACCTAAATCTCCATTTATAATTTTGAGAAAATCAATAAGCGAAGTCTTTCCTTCAAAAATATAATTATTAGAATCTAGTTTAGAATATTTTGTATCATCATTATCAAATTCATCATTAATTTCACCAACAATTTCTTCTAAAATATCTTCAAGGGTTACAATACCTGATGCACCACCATACTCATCAACTACAATAGCAATATGATGCTTTTTTGCTTGAAACTCTTTAAGCAAAACATTGATCATTTTAGTTTCTGGAACAAAAATTGGAGGTCTACATAACTCAATCCAATTAAAATCATCATTCATTTCGAGAAAAGGAATTAAATCTTTAATATATAAGATACCTAAAACATTATCAAACTGAGTATCGAATATAGGAATTCTAGAGTAACCAGATGAAATAACAACTTTCAATACATTAGAAAACAACTCATTTTTTTCTAATGCTATAACATCAACTCTTGATTTCATAATTTCCTTAACATCTGTATTACCAAACTCAACAATACTTCTTAAAATCTTTTGTTCATTTGATGTTGATGTTGTTAGGTCTAGAGCTTTAGAAATTTCATCTACATTAATGTCTGATTTCTTATCTTCTAATTTTTTTTCTATAATTTTAGTTGTAGATACTAATAAAAGACTTAATGGATAGAAAACTATATTTAAAATATAAAGTGGGAAACTCATAAACAAACTAAACTTTACTGGCTTTTGATTAGAATATAACTTTGGAGTAATCTCCCCAAAAAAAACAAGAATAGATGTTATAATAATTACTTGAAAAATAAATTCAAGATTTGAGCCATCAGGAAATTGAATTAAAATACTTGTTAAGTACGAGGCAAGAATTACAATAGATACATTAATAAAATTATTTACAATTAAGATAGTGGCTAAAAGAGAGTTTGGATTTTTTAAGAGTTTTAGAATATACTTATTCTTTTTCTTTGATTTTTTTAGCTCATCAATTTCGGATATTTCTAATGCAAAAAAAGCAACTTCTGCTCCTGAAATTAAAGCAGAGCAAATAATTAGAATAAAAATAATGAAAACTAAGAAATAACTCTCAATGCTCAAAGAATTTAATTCTATGCCTGACAATAAATTTAAAAATAAGGGTAAAGGGTCGTCTATCAATTTTTAAAATTTAGAATGGGAGATCATTAAGAGAATTATCTGACTCATCTATACCATTATTAGATTTTGAAAGCATGTTCATCTTATCTGCCATTATTTCTGTCTTGTATCTAGTTATATTTTCTTTATCAACCCATTTACTTGTCCGAATTTTACCCTCAATATAGACACTTGATCCTTTTTCTAAATACTTCTCAGCAACTTCAGCAAGACCTCTCCAAAGAACAACGTCATGCCACTCGGTTTGACTAACACGGTCACCATTTTTATTTTTATAATTTTCTGTTGTGGCTAGAGAAATATTAGCTACAGCAACACCTGAGTCAAGATACCTTACTTCAGGATCTTTTCCTAAATTCCCTACTAAAATCACTTTATTTACTCCAGACAATTGCTTTATTTATATAAACAAATGTACTAAAAATTAGATAATATAATTTGATGTTAAATAATTGTCTATTAATTTAGAAAGGGGCAGATCAGAAATTTTGTTAGTCTGGAATTTCATGAAATTTTTTAATTTAATATCATCAGATTTTATTTGCCAAAAAATAACACTTAGCTTCTGATGTGTTAACTTATGAATAAAAGGAGATGACACAGATGAAATAGTATATTCACAGTTTTTAAATAAATTTATCCAATTATTTGAAATAAGCACTTTATCATTTGAAATATTTTTATCAAATTCTAGAAATGGAAATTGATATAGTCCAGACCAAATACCTTCATTTTTTTTTCGAAGAAAAACTTTATCTTTATTATTAATAATTAAGTAATGAATAAATCTATTTTTAATTTTTATCTTTTTCTTTTTTCTTGGTAAGACACCAACCTTATTAGCATGAAGAGCAAAACAATTTTCATTAAAACAGCAATTAGAACACAATGGTAATTTAGGCTTGCATAGCAAAGCGCCAAACTCCATTATCGCCTGATTATGAGTAGCGTAGTCGTGTTTAGGGAGCATTTCTAAAGCAACATTGTAAAACTCTTGAAAGCCTGGACCTGTATCAAATTCAGATTCTACACCAAAAACCCTTGACAACACTCTAATAACATTACCATCTACAACAGGATAAGATAAATTAAATGCAAAAGATGAAATTGCAGCGGCAGTATAAACACCAACGCCTTTTAATGAAAGAATATCGTTGTAATTATTAGGAAAAACACCATTATAATTATCTCTTATATATTTTGCAGTAAAATGCAGATTTCTAGCTCTAGAATAATAACCTAGTCCTTGCCACAGCTTCAAAACTTTATCTTCCTCTGAGTTTGCTAAATCTAAAATATTAGGAAAATTTTTAAGAAATTTTAGATAATAAGGCATTCCTTGGCTTACCTTAGTTTGCTGCAAAATAATTTCAGATAACCAAATCTTATAAGGATCTTTAGTGTTTCTCCAAGGAAGGTCTCTCTTAGAAATATTATACCAAGCAATTAAATTTTCAGAAAATCTCATAATAATTTATTAAAATAGCAAAAAAAGAAAACAATGAATAGGATATTTGAGACATAAAAATTAATATATTTGCAAACTCAAATTTAATTAAATTTTTAAAAGATTAATAGAATGACGAAAGCAGAAGTAGTTAGTAAAATAGCAGCGTTAACAGGAGTTGAAAAGATTACAACTTTAACTATAGTAGAAGCATTCATGAATGAGGTAAAGAACTCTGTATCAAATAACGAATCAGTTTTCTTAAGGGGTTTTGGAACATTTAAAGCAAAGAAAAGAGCTCAAAAAACTGGTAGAAATATCAAAAAAAATACTACCATTATAATTCCAGAACACCATATCCCGTCATTCAAACCTGCAAAAGTATTTTTGCATCAAGTAAAAGATAAAGTAAAATAAACTTTTTTTTAAAAGAAGTTAATAAAAATATTAGAGATGTCAGGAGCTAAGAAAAAGAAAAGATTAAAAATTGCTACACACAAGCGTAAAAAACGCTCACGTAAAAACAGACATAAGAACAAGTAAACTACTTGTTATTCTGTTTTAATCAGAAAAATACGCCATGAAATTCGACCTAATAATCGACTCAAGGCCTTCTGAAGTAGTAATTGCTCTTCTATGTGATGGTCAATTAATTGAACTTCACAAGCAAAAGCACGATAATAACTTTTCAGTAGGTGATATATATTTAGGGAAAACTAAAAAAGTTGTTCCCGGCTTAAATGCAGCATTTGTAAACGTTGGTTATGAAAAAGATGGTTTTCTTCATTATCTAGACTTAGGAAGTGATGTACACTCACTTAAAAAATTCACTGAAAAAGCTATATCAAATAAGTTAAATACTGCTTCACTCAAAAACTTTAAGCTAGAGAAGAAAATTGAGAAAGATGGTAAAATAGGAGAAACACTCAAATCTGGTGATCACTTATTACTTCAGATATCAAAAGAGCCAATTTCAACTAAAGGACCAAGATTAACTACTGAAATATCACTAGCAGGAAGATATATGGTTTTAATTCCTTTTTCAGACAGAGTATCCATTTCTCAAAAAATTGGAGACAATGCTGAAAAATCTAGACTAAAAAATCTTATCAGAAGCATAAAGCCCCATGGCTTTGGAGTAATCATCAGAACAGTTGCCAAAGGCAAAAAAGTTGCAGAACTAGATAAAGATCTTAAAAATCTTTATAAAAAATGGCAAACAATTAGTAAAAAACTTAAAGGTGAAAAAGCGCCAACAAAAATTCTTGGTGAACTTAATAGAGCCTCAGCAATTTTAAGAGACTTACTAGATGCAAAATTTAATAATATCATTGTAAATAATAAAGAAATCCAGCAAGAACTTAAGGACTATCTTGCTAGAATCTCTGATGACGAAGAATTAAAAGTTAAACTTTATAATGGAGAAATACCAATATTTCAAAAGTATAACATAACAAAACAAATAAAAGGATCTTTTGGACAGGCAGTTACAATGAAAAACGGAACTTATCTAGTTATTGAACATACTGAAGCCTTACATGTTATAGATGTAAATAGTGGTAAAAAAGTTGATGCTAAGAAAAATCAAGAAGAAAATGCACTTGATGTAAATCTTGAATCAGCAAAAGAAGTAGCTCGACAATTAAGACTCAGAGATATGGGCGGAATAATTGTTGTAGATTTTATTGATTTAAAATCTGACAAAAACCGTAAACTTCTATTTGAATGTCTAAAACAGGCTATGAGTACTGATAAGGCAAAACATAATATTTTACCTCCTACTAAATTTGGTTTAATACAGATCACGCGTCAAAGAGTTAGACCAGCAATGACAATTGACACAAAAGAAAAGTGTCCAATGTGTAGCGGCAAAGGAGATATAAATTCTAGTTTATTACTAATAGATCAAATTGAACATAAGGTTGCTAATCTTACAGAATTTGAAAGTAATAAAATAGATATAACTACTCATCCTTTTGTTGCAAGTCATTTAAACAAAGGCTGGCTCTTCAACTCAATTAGATACAAATGGTCTAAAAAGTTTAATAAAAAAATTAATGTTATAGGCGATGAAAGATTACATCTTCTCCAATATAGTATAGTCAAAAAAGATTCCTAATTTTTAACCTTTTTCAGATAAGTAATATATAGCACAATACTGGATAAAAGCATTAAGATTGTCCCAATAAAATAAGCCCATCTAATATTGTCTGAAAAGTTAAAAAAACTTAATGAAAAGAGGAAAATTAAAAACATCCTCATAACAATATTTAGTGAACTAAAAACAGAAGTTACTCTCCCTATTAAGTTATTAGGCACATTATTAAACAAATATGTTGTTCTTACAATTCTAACACCNGCATTNGTAATNCCTANAACTAGATTTCCTAAAAAGAATACCCAAAGGAATTTATAAAATGTCATTGATAAAAAAGCTATAGCGACCAAAAGCATTAAAAAGATAACACTTAAAAATGGATTGATNTCTTTAAGAAGACGAAGAATTAAAACTCCAGAAAAAATTGCTCCTAANGAATANTAAATTTCAGAAGAGGCATAAACATTTCCCTCAGCTGATAAAAAGTCNTGCACATATGAAGGTAAAACAACATGAAGTTCAACTAGAGTAAAGGCAAAGAGCATATATGAGACTAATCCGAAAATAAATATAATTCTATTTTCATTTAAATATGAAATACCCATTTTCAACCTATTCCATAAATTACTTTTATGTATTTCTTCTTTAACAACAGGAGTGTATTTAATTAATGAAAATATTCCAATTACAAATAAATATGTAATAGCATCCATAAGAAAAATTTCATAGATATCCCATTTTGGGATATTAAATGGTAATTGAAGATTAACACCAGCTAATTCAAGAGATTTGTCAGTAGTACCTGTTAAAAGTAAAGCAGCAAAAGCACCAGCCAAAACGCTTGTTGCCTGACCCTGAACTTCTATATAAGAATTTAACTTTCCATATTTTTCTTTTTCTGTAATTTCTTGCCCGAATGCATATAAGGTGGGGTAATGAATATTATAATTAAAAATAGTAACAGCAAAAACAAAAAATACAAGGAAATTTGGGAGAGAAGAATAAATAAATCCATAAAAAGCAATAGAACCAATTAATGAACCACAAACTAAATTAGTAATAATAAAAATATTTTTTCTGGAGTATCTATCAATTAATGCTCCTGCATATAAGCCCCAAAAAAGTGTTAAAAAAGTAATAATAATATACCCAAAGGCAAAATATTCAGATTGTTCAACGATTTCAATAAAATACCAAGGAATTGCAATCATACTTATCCCTTGAGCAAAACCAGAAATGATATTTGACAAAAAAAGTAAGTAAATTGCTTGTTTATTTTTCACGGCGCAAAAGTATAATTATAAATAAGAATATTTAACTTTGAATCAATGGATAATCAAATGAGAATTAATAAAAAAAATTTATTCAAAATTGAGAAATTCTGTTCAACTCAAGAAAGATGCATTTTTGATATTATAAAAAAACTTAACTCGTGGGAAGTTAAGAATGATCAAAATCTTATAATTGAACATTTAACAAAAAATAATTTCCTTGATGAACAAAGATTTAGTAACACATTTAGTTCAGGAAAATTTAATATTAAGAAATGGGGTAAAATCAGGATTTCTTTTGAGTTAAAAAAAAGAAATATTAAAAGTATTATTATTAAAAATAGCCTTGAAGAAATTGATAATGAACAATATCTTACCACGATAAAAGAATTAATAAATAAAAAGTACCGTATTATAAATGAAAAAGATGTGTTTAAAAAAAAATCTAAAACAGTTCAATATCTTTATCAAAAAGGCTACGAAACTAGCTTAGTTTGGGAACTACTAAATGAAGAAATAAAATAAATATGATATCTCAAGAACTAACAAACAAACTAAAGGAAAGAAGAGATGATCTCTGTAAATTTCTTGATATAAAAAATAAAGAATTAATTGATTTAAATTATGACAAAGAAATTAGCTCTCCAAAATTCTGGGATGATTCAGAAAAAGCTGAAAAAGTATTAAAGAATAAAAAACAAAACAAAAGTTGGATTGAAATTTATAAGGACATTAATATAAATATTGAAGAACTTGACGTATTAATTGAGTTAGAAGCTAAAGAGGAAGAACTAATTAATCAATATAAAAAAACTTTAACTTCAGTGGAGGAATTAGAATTTAAAAATATGCTTAGCTCNGANGAAGATAAAATGTCNGCTATTGTTAGGATTAATCCTGGGGCTGGAGGTACTGAGGGCCAAGATTGGGCTGAAATATTAATGAGAATGTATTTAATGTGGGGTGAAAAAAATAATTATAAGATTAAACAAATTGATATTCAAAAAGCTGAACCAGTTGGCATTAAATCTGTAACACTAGAATTTGGTGGTGATTTTGCATATGGAAACTTAAAAAGTGAAAATGGTGTACATAGATTAGTAAGAATATCACCATTTGATTCAAATGCAAAAAGACATACAACATTTGCATCTGTTTTTACATACCCATTAGTAAATGATTTAATTGAAATAAATATAAACCCTTCTGAAATAAGCTGGGATACATTTAGAGCTGGAGGAGCTGGCGGACAAGGTGTAAATAAAGTTGAAACAGCTGTTAGACTTAAACACGAACCAACAGGTATAATTATCGAAAATTCTGAAACAAGATCACAATTAGAAAATAAAGAAAAAGCTCTAAAATTGCTCAAATCTCAACTATATCAAATTGAAAACAAAAAAAAAGAGGAAGAAAAAAACAAAATTGAAGGAAATAAAAAGAAAATAGAATGGGGTTCTCAGATTAGAAATTACATTTTACATCCGTATAAATTAGTAAAAGATCTAAGAACTAATTATGAATCTACTAATCCACAAGCAGTACTAAACGGTGAAATAAACCCTTTTATTAAAGCTTATCTTATGGAATTTGGTCAGAATTAAAATCTACTAAAAGAAATTAGCTTGGAATTTGATCTTCTTCTAATTTTCCCTCGCGAAGCCAAACATATATAAAATATGGAACAACACTAGCTAAAAAGAAAAGACACCAAAAAGCCATTAAAAAAATAGCAAGAAACAATAAAAAGCCNAGAAATTTCATATTTTTATTTTTAACAAATTAACAACAACTAATCTTAACTACAAAATATTCTAAAATGAAATATCGAATAGAAAAAGACACTATGGGTGAAGTTAAAGTTCCAACTGAAAAATACTGGGGCGCTCAAACTGAAAGAAGTAGAAATAATTTCAAAATAGGTCCTAACGCAAGTATGCCTATTGAGATTATCTATGGATTTGCTTATCTAAAAAAAGCAGCAGCTCATGCTAATTTTGAGTTAGGAGTATTAGAGAAAATAAAAAGAGACTCAATTTCAAAAGTTTGCGATGAAATTATCCAAAAGAAATATGATGATCATTTCCCTCTAGTTATTTGGCAAACAGGCAGTGGAACGCAATCAAATATGAATATTAATGAAGTCATTTCAAATGTAGCACATTTNAAAAGTGGAGGAAATCTTACGGACTCTAAAAGAGACATACATCCCAACGATGATGTAAACAAATCTCAAAGCTCAAATGACACTTTNCCAACTGCNATGCATATTGCATCATATAAATTAACAGTTGAAAAAACAATACCAGCTATAACTCTACTAAAAGATTCTTTAAATAAAAANGCAAAACTTTTTAAAAATGTAGTGAAAATCGGNAGAACTCATTTAATGGACGCTACNCCTTTAACATTAGGTCAAGAGTTTTCTGCTTATGTATCACAACTAGAACATGGAATAGTCGCTTTAAAAAATACCCTCCCTCATTTATCAGAGCTTGCAATTGGTGGGACTGCAGTTGGAACAGGCATAAATTCTCCTGAAGGCTATACAGACTTAGTTGCTTCTAAAATTGCTGATTTTACCAAATTAGGATTTATAAGTGCAAAAAATAAATTTGAAGCACTTTCTGCACATGATGCTTTTGTTGAATCACATGGAGCGCTTAAGCAAATTGCTGTTTCATTAAATAAAATTGCAAATGATATTAGATTATTAACTTCTGGGCCTAGATGTGGTATTGGAGAGATAAATATACCTGCGAATGAACCTGGATCATCTATTATGCCTGGAAAAGTTAACCCAACACAATGTGAAGCCCTGACTATGGTATGCGCTCAGATAATAGGAAATGATACAGCAATTTCAGTAGGAGGAATGCAAGGACATTTTCAATTAAATGTATTTAAACCATTAATTGGAAGTAACCTTATTCAATCACTTCATTTGATTGCAGACTCATGTATTTCTTTTAAAGACAATTGTATTGATGGCATCGAACCAAATTATAAAAGAATCAAAGAGAATTTAGATAATTCATTAATGTTAATAACAGCTTTAAACACGAAAATTGGTTATGATAAATCTTCAGAAATAGCAAAAAACGCACACAAAAACGGCACAACGCTAAAAGAAGAGGCAATTAAGTTAAAATATTTAAATGAAGAAGAATTTAATGAATGGGTAGATCCAAAAAAAATGTGTTGAAATTAAATTTACAATTTCTGTTTTTTAATNTCATTAACAAATTCCTTAATCTTTTGCTCATCATCTTTTTTNCATATAAGCAATGCATTNTTTGTATCTACCACAATAAAATTATTTAATCCTTGAATAATGATTTGCTTATCACNCTCAACTCTGATAATATTAGAACTTGAANCATATAAATTAACATTATCTCCTTGTATTGTATTTTGATTATCATCCTTTTCCAAAAAAGAATATAAAGAACCCCAGGTTCCTAAATCACTCCATCCAAAATCACATGGATACACATAAACATTATTAGATTTTTCAAAAATGCCATAATCAATTGAAATATTTTTACAAGTAGGAAATACTTTCTCTATAAATTCAGCTTCTTTAGCAGTGTTAAAATAATCATCTCCTTTAGAAAAAATATCGTTTAAATCAGAGAGATATTTTTTAAAAGATCTAACAATAGCGTTAGCTGAAAACATAAAAATACCGGCATTCCACAAGAAATCACCACTATCTATAAACTGAAGCGCAAGCTCTAAATTAGGTTTTTCAGTAAAGGTTTTAACTTTCTTCACAGATTTACTTTCTAGTAAAACCTCGTCAGAATATTGAATATACCCATATCCCGTATCAGGTCTTGAAGGAGTTATCCCTAGTGTATATAAGCAATCCTTTTTATTAATTAAATCAAAAACATTATTTACAGTGCTAACAAATTCATCCTCATTTAAAATAAGATGATCAGATGGAGCTATAATTAATTTGGCATCTTTGTCTAAGTTATAGATCTTATATGCAGCATATGCAATACAAGGAGCTGTATTTCTCATTACAGGCTCACATAAAATATTTTTCTCATCAAGTTGAGATAATTGAGAAATACATAATGCCTTGTAGTCTTTATTTGTTACAATAAAAATATTTTCTGTAAAGCATGTTTTTTGTAATCTTCTAAAAGTTTGCTGAATTAAAGTTTCACCAACAGATAAAATATCAAGGAACTGCTTTGGAGTTTCTTCGGTACTTATTGGCCAAAAACGTGACCCAACTCCTCCAGCCATTATCACCGCATAATTATTTTTATCCAAAATATTTTTTTTACAAAATTACGATTAATTTACTTATTAGCCATATAACTCTATTGTAGCTAAAGGGCTAAACAAGTATATTTTATTAGTGGCAATCTCTTTGCATCTATATCTTTTTCTTAGTTTCTCCATTTTTACAAATACTCTTTTTTCTCTAAAGACAAAACTACTGCCAATCTTGATATCATCTAGAACAATATGCTGGACATTATTATATTTAGATAATCCTTTCATTAAGGCTAAATCAGAACAACTTGAAGCTTTTGGGCTTTGCATATGCTGATTTAGTAAGAATACAATGTCATTAGGGAAAAATTCTACAGTTAAAAAGGGATGTATTAACGACTTAAATATTTTTTTCCATTCAATTCCATGAGGTAAAACTCTCGATTTAAATTTTGAAAAAGTAAATGCATGTGCTAGCTCATGCAATAAGGTAATTAAAAAAGAATACTGATTTAAATCATTATTAATTGTAATAAAATATTGATTATTTATTACCCTAAAATCTCCAAGCTTTGTTTTTCTAGAGTTTACAACTTTAACATCTACATTAACATTATTAATTAAATCTTCGATTAAAGTAACGCTAGAAAGTGGTAAATAAGTACTAAAATGCATAATTCTAATAATTAGATAATTTCAGTAGACACTNTANNTGAATTAGAAAAAGAAGGGCAATCACAATTATTCTTTTTTAAAACTGAACAAGAGCTGATCAACAATAAAATGAAAACAATTAAAATTAAATATTTTTGTCTATTCATAATNTAATAACAAATTTAAATAAAATACTTACTTTTAAGCCAAATGAAAAAATTACTTCAACATCTTGGAAATTATCTTATTTTATTAAACAAAGTATTTAGTTTTCCTGAAAAAAGAAGTGTGTTCGTTCAACAACTTAATATTGAGTTTAAAAAAATCGGCATAGATTCTATCGGAATAGTTACAATTATTTCTTTTTTTATTGGAGCTGTTGTAAGCATTCAAACTGCATATAACTTTGAAAGTCCATTATACCCAAAATACTTAATAGGTTTTGCAACCAGAGAATCGTTAATTCTTGAATTTTGTCCAACAATGCTTTGCTTAATATTAGCAGGGAAAATTGGGTCAAATATGGCCTCTGAAATTGGGTCCATGAGAGTCTCTGAACAAATTGATGCTTTAGAAATAATGGGGGTTAATTCAGCTACATTTCTGATTCTACCTAAAATTATTGCATCACTTATTTTCTTTCCATGTTTAATAATACTTAGTATTTCTATTGGACTAATTGGAGGATGGGTTGGATGCCAAAACACTGGCATAACAACTGCATCATATCTTTATGGGATTAAAATAGATTTCAATCCGTTTTATATCACTTACTGTCTTATAAAGACTACCGTTTTTGCATTTATTATTTCTTCTGTTTCTTCATACTTTGGCTATTACACAAAAGGTGGAGCCCTGGAAGTAGGTACATCAAGCACACGAGCAGTTGTCTATTCAAGTATTATTATTTTATTATTTAACTTTTTATTAACAGATTTACTATTAGCATGATAGAAATAAAACAAATTAGTAAATCTTTTGCAGAGAATTTAGTACTTGATAACGTGTCATACTTATTTGAGAGAGGAAAAACAAATCTCATAATTGGCGAGAGCGGTTCAGGAAAAACAACTTTGTTGAGATCATTAATAGGCTTAAATAAAATTGATAGCGGACAAGTTTTATTTGATGGAAGAGATTTTCATAATCTTAAAATAAAAGATAAAAGAAAGTTAAGACAAGAAATTGGCATGCTCTTTCAAAAAGGAGCTCTTTATGATTATATGACTGTAGAAGAAAATATTCTTTTCCCTCTTACTATGTTTACTAATCAGGGAAATGAAGAAAAAATAGAACGTGTCAATGAATGTCTCAAAAGAGTTAACTTAACAAATAGCAACAAATTATTACCTAGTGAATTAAGTGGAGGTATGACCAAAAGAGTGTCAATTGCAAGAGCAATAGTCATGAATCCACAATACTTATTATGCGATGAACCAAACTCTGGGTTAGACCCAAAAACAGCAATTATAATTGATAATCTTATTCAAGAAATAACTATTGAAAACAACATCACTACAATAGTTAATACTCATGATATGAACTCCGTAATGGAAATTGGAGAACGAATTGCATATCTTTATAAGGGTAAGTTAAGCTGGCAGGGTACAAAAGAGGAATTAATTAATACAAAAAATAAAGAACTTAATGATTTTGTCTTTGCATCGAAACTTTTCAAAAGGCTAAAAAAATAGCTGATGCCATTAGTTAAAGCAAAAAAATATCTTGGTCAACACTTTATTAATAATGATAAGCTAGCCCAAGAAATTACTAAACTTTTATCATTTAATAAAAATTATCAAATATTAGAAATAGGTCCAGGTATGGGAGTTTTAACAAAATTCCTAATGACAGAAAATACTATTTTTAAAGTTATTGAAATTGATAAAGAATCAATAAATTATCTTAAAGATAAATACCCAAAAATTGAAAAAAATATTATAGAAGGAGATTTCTTAAAACTTGATATAAGAAAACACTTCGAATCAGATGTTTCTATAATTGGAAATTTTCCTTATTATATTTCTTCTCAAATTTTATTTCGTGTTTGGGAGCATCATGAAATAATCCATGAATTAGTTGGCATGTTTCAAAAAGAGGTTGCGGATAGAATCATTGCATTAAAAGGAAGAGAAAGAGGTATCTTAAGCGTATTAATTCAAGTATTCTATAATGTAAAAAAATGTATTGATGTATCTCCTGATAACTTTACACCTCCACCAAAAATTCAATCAAGTGTCATTAAACTAAATCGGAATAAAAGAAAAAAGTTAGATTGTTCAAAAAAATTATTTAAACAAGTAGTGAAAACTGCCTTTAATCAAAGAAGAAAAACCTTACGAAATGCTTTAAAAACTTATAACATAGAAAAAGATTCTAAAATAGAATCGCTTTTAAGTTTAAGAGCTGAACAATTAAATGTAGAAGATTTTATTAAAATTACAAAACATATTGAATCAATATTATAAATGAAAGTAATTATACTTGACATAGTTGATAATTTATTAATCTCAAAATTAGAAGATAATGGTGTAAAATGTGAAATCAAAAATTTAGTTGCAAAAAATGATATAAAAAAAATCATTAATAGATATGATGGAATTATTATTCGAAGCAGATTTAAAATTGATAAAGATTTTTTAGATCAGTGTACTAATCTAAAGTTCATAGCACGAGCTGGATCAGGAATGGAAAATATTAATGTGAAGTATGCAGAAAGTAAAGGAATAAAATGCTTTAATTCAGCAGCTGGCAATGCTCAAGCAGTTGCTGAACATGCTTTATCTATGCTTCTAAATTTATTTAATAAAATCTCTATTGCAAACAATGAGGTTAAGAATGGAATTTGGAAAAGAGAACAAAATAGAGGTATTGAACTTAAGGGAAAAACAGTAGGAATAATTGGCTTTGGAAATACTGGAAGTGCATTTGCTCGTGTTCTTAAAGGTTTTGATCTAAGAATTCTATGTTATGATAAATATTTAAAAAAATATGACTTCCAGAGTTCAATGCAGGAGATTTTTAAATATTCTGATATTATTAGTATAAATATTCCTTTAAATTTAGAAACCCAATATATTGTAAATAAAGATTTCATAAAAAATTGTAACAAGCCATTTTATTTAATTAATACTTCAAGAGGGGAATGTGTAAAAAATAATGATATTGTAGAAGCATTAAAAGCAANTAAAATATTGGGAGCATGCCTTGATGTTATTGAAAACGAAGAGATTTCTTTTGAGAACATTTTATCAAATAAAGAAGACAAAAATCTCAAATATCTTTTAGAATCAAATAAAACTATATTAACACCACATATTGCGGGATGGACAACAGAAAGTACAATTAAGATATCGCATATTATCTCAGAAAAAATATTGAATCTAAAAAATCTATATATCAGAAATTAAAGCATCAACTTTTTGAGTCAAAGTTGAAAGTTTTTTTCTAAAAACGTCTAAATCATTAAACATATTTTCTTTGGACTGAGAAAATTTAGTTTGTACTCCTCCAAAAAGATCAGTGTAATAAAAAATACCATCATTCAAATTATTTAGAAATTTATCAAAGTATTTTGCTTGCTTTTTATTAAAATCATTAGAGCTCTCTGCTAATTTATCAGAGATATAATTAATATACAGATCTAATTCTTTAATAAACATATGAGGTCTATCAAAACGAGCAATATTTTTAGACATACCATAAATTTGGGATGATATTTCTTTTAGACTCATATATTTTGAAAAATATGCAAGATTTGGACCTGGACAAATAGATACTGTTTTACTTTCGCTACTCTTAATATCATAATTTACTACNGCTGCTGCTGCTAAGCCCATACATAAACATGTCTTATCTACAATTTTCGCAAAATTAATAGAAGAATTTTCATCTATTTCTTTAATTTTTATTTTTTGAAATTGTCGTGAAGCAGTGCAAATACCTTTATCTCCNTATTCACTACTTAATGCTAAAAACCTTCTAGGACAATTACTTCCTGGCTTTCCATCATTTATTTTCTCTATCTTCTCAATATCTTTAGAGTTATTTCTTAAGTTATTAAAAGGTACTCCAAGTGGAGAAACATTACTAAGATATAAATCATTTTCTTTTGCCTTTAACAATTGCTCTCTTGTTTTATCATCTACTGTAGTTGCCTCTGGAACAAGTAAAAAAGGCGTTCCCCAACCTACTGAATCAAGTTTATAATAATCAACAAGAAATGATTGCTCAACCGAGGTACCAACTCCACCTTGTGCTGTAACTTTTAATTCTAATTTTTTTTCGGGAATAATTCTTTCATCTCTTTCTAGAGCTTGAAATAAAACGTCAGATGTTTGATCAATAAGCTCTTGCCTATTGTCTCTAAATTCAGCTAAAATAGGCCCCATTAACAATCCATCAGTAGCAAAAGCATGACCACCACAATTTAATCCAGATTCAATTCTATATTCTGAAACCCATAGTCCTTTTTTTGCTAAAAACTTACCTTGAATTACTGCTGATCTGTAGTCACTTACCTTTAAAACAATTTTCTTTTTTATGTAACCATACTTATTGGGGTAAAAATCTTTAAACTGGCCTATGTATCCATACAGTCTAGGATTCATTCCTGCAGAAAAAATAACTGACGATTCTAAATTACTTTGGGCATACCCTCTTAGTGCAGCATGAGCATCATTAAATTCAGAGGGAAGTTCAATATTTTTTGAATAATTTTTTTTATCAACCTTTGTCATTATATTAACATCAATACTTCCTAACGACAAGTTTTCCGTCAACCATTCTTTAAGATCATCAAAACTAAAACTGTTATTTATAATTTGAAAGAAATCTTTTTTAATGCTTGAACTTTCAGGCAAAATATCAAAATATTTTTTAACCTCCTCAAATTTATCTTTTGACAGATTCGTTAATTCTTTTAACTTTAGTTGTGATAGATCGTTTACTAAATTTAAGTAGGATGTAATCCTATTAGCTCTAGCATCTTCTGAGGATTTATGAATTTCTATATATGGAAGATTATTTTTTTCACTATAAACTTTCCTTAACCTTTCTAATAAAACATCATCAACAATAGAGATTACTGAATCAATACCATATTGAGCAACTTTTAAAGGAGTATCAGCAGTAAATGCTGTGCCCATTACAGGAATATGAAAAGAGTGAGTTGAATTCAATATAAATTTTTAAGCAAATATACGATTATATACAGACAAAAAAAGCAGAACTTATTCAACAATTAACTGGACAGTATTTCTACTTTTCTGTTCAAGAATAATCTTTTTATTTTTTATAAAGCTATCCAAAGATTGCTTATCATAATGTCTTATTGTATGAAGAGTCAAGTTAGAATTATACAAAACATCAAATTTGTCTTTTAATTCACTTAAAAATTTAACACTATTTTTTGAACTATCGATACAAAGTGAAAAACTAACTGCAGAATTTTGCATTAAATTAACTGATAAATTATTTTTATCTAATAAAGAAAAAATATAACTCAAATGATCCTCAACAATAAATGATAATTTTTTATCAGAAATTGACACTAACATTTGATTCTCTTTGACAATAAATGAGGGTATATTGTAAGTGATTTTGAAATCAGAAATGATTGTTCCTGGATTTTCAAGATTAATAAATGATCTTACTTGTAATGGAATATTTTTTAACTGAAGAGGTTGAATTGTTTTAGGATGTATGACTTTAGCTCCATAATACGCTAATTCTACTGCTTCAGAAAATGATAATTTATCTAAAAGCTTTGAGTCATTAAAGTGTCTTGGATCTGAAGTTAAAACTCCATCTACATCTTTCCAAATCACAACTCTTTCTGCTTCTAAAACATAAGCTAGAATCGCTGCGCTGTAATCAGACCCTTCTCTTCCTAAAGTTGTAGTAAAATTTTCAGAAGAACAAGCTAAAAAACCTTGAGTAACAACAGGAATATTTTTAATTTTCTCTTTACATATTTCTTCCGTTAATTCCCAATCTATATTAGCATTTTGATAATTATTATCTGACTTAAAAACATCTCTTACATCTAGGAATTCGTTCTGAAAACTAACTTCTTTCAAATATTCACTCATTATGTTAGAGGAAAGTAATTCTCCAATAGAAACAATTTGATCATAGTCATATGAAAATATTTGATTAGGCTCCTCCTCAAGAGCCCACTCGATTTCAACAAATAAATTATTTATAATATCAAAGATGTGATGTTCTGAGTCAAAAAGATCTTTTACTAATGAAATATGAAAAGATTTTATTTCATTAAATTTCATTAAAACATCATTATCTTTTCTGTGGTAGGCTTCTACTAAACCCTCTAACAGGTTTGTTACAGTAGCAATTGCTGAGAATACAATTACAACATCATGATTTGTGTAATCTTTTATGATTTTAGAGACAGCTTTTATTGACTCAGCATTTTTAATAGATGCTCCTCCAAACTTCAAAATTTCTTTCATAAAAGTAAGTTTTTACTAAAACAAAGTTACTAATAGTTTTATTAAATAATTAATGAAAATATTAGATATTTGCAGTATATGAAAATTGCATTTTTAACTTCAGGCGGTATAGCACCCTGCCTTTCTGCTTCAATAGGAAGGTTAACTGAAAACTATATGAAGAAATATCCAAATTCTGAAATTATTGGATATAAAAATGGTTATAAAGGGTTACTTGAAGGTAATATTTTAAAATTCCCTAAATCACTTCAATCAAAAATCTCAAATTTCTATGAATTTGGCGGAAGTCCTCTTGGAAATAGCAGAGTAAAACTAACTAATATTGAAGACTGTATTAAAAAAGGATATATAAACGAAGGAGAAAATCCTCTTGAAGTAGCTGCAAAACAACTTATTAAAGACAATATCACAATCTTACACACTATTGGAGGGGATGATACAAATACCACAGCAGCTGATCTTTCAAAATATTTAAAAGATAATAACTATTCTCTTACAGTTGTTGGTCTTCCTAAAACTATTGACAATGATGTATTTCCAATAAAACAAACTCTTGGAGCATGGACAGCAGCTGAACAAGGAGCGATATTTTTTGAAAATATAGTTAATGAAAATACTACCAGTAACAGACAATTAATTATTCATGAGGTAATGGGAAGAAATTGCGGCTGGCTAACTGCAGCAACTGCACTTGAGTATAGAGAGAGGTTGAAGACATTTAACTTTCTTGATGACATTGGTATTAATAAAAATAAATGGGAAGTACACGCAATTTTTATTCCAGAAGAAAAAATAAATCTTGATAAAGAAGCAAAGAGATTAAATAAAATTATGCAGAAATTTGATTGTGTAAATATTTTCTTAAGTGAAGGGGCTGGTATTGACACAATTATTAATGAGATGGAAAAGAATGGAGAAAAAATTCCAAGAGATGCTTTTGGACATGTTAGGTTAGATGAAATAAATCCTGGAAAATGGTTTGCAAAAGAATTAACAAATAGGTTAAATGCAAAAAAAGTGCTGGTTCAAAAAAGTGGTTATTTCAGCAGATCATCTAAAGCAAATGAAAAAGATTTAAATTTAATATTTGATTGCGCTGATAAGGCAGTAGAGTGTGCTGTTAATGGTTTAAGTGGAGTTATAGGCTGGGATGAAGATAATAATAATGTATTATCATGTATAGAATTTCCTAGAATAAAAGGTGGAAAAGAGTTTGATACTAAAAATCTATGGTATCAAAAAATGATCAAAGAAATAAATAGCATTTAGTTTGTTAGAAAAATTATTAGATTATTTTTCGGAATCTGTTAGTATAAAAAAACTTAAAAAACTAATAGATACTAATACAACTCCCATTTTTTATAAGGGAAGTATTGGATCTTCATTAGCTATTGATTTCGCTAAAATCATTGAAGATTCTAAAAAGAATAATGTTTTCATTTTTAGCGATAAGGAAGAAGCCTCATACTTCATAAACGATTTAGAAAAAATCTCAAATCAAGAAGTATTATTTTACCCTGCATCTTACAGAAGACCATATCAAATTGAAGAAACAGAAAATTCTAATGTTTTACAAAGAGCTGAGGTTCTAAACAAATTAAATAGCAGAAAAAATACAGTTGTAATTACATATTCTGAAGCATTATTTGAGAAAGTTATAAGCACTAAAGAATTAAGAAAAAAAACTATCTCATTAAAATTAAATCAAAATATAGAAATTGAAGATTTAGAGAGAAATCTAATTAATTTAAATTTTAAATTAACAAACTTTGTAACTGATCCAGGACAATTTTCAATTAGAGGAGGTATAATTGATATTTTCTCATATGCAAGTGAACATCCGATTAGGATCGAATTAATTGGAGATGAAATTGAGTCCCTACGAATATTTAGTGTTAATAGTCAACTATCAATAAAATTAGAAAATAAAGTAAAAATCATTCCAAACACAGAGGCCAAACATATTCAAAGCAATCAGGTTAGTTTTCTTGAATATTTACAAAAAGATTCAAATATTTGGATAAAAGATATTAATTATACTCTCAATTCTTTAGATGATAATTTTAAAAAAACTGAAGAAATTTTTTCAAACCTTGAAAAAAAGTCAAGTATTTTTACACAAAACCCATCATATCTTTTTAGTAACAGCATAACATTTAATAATTCTTTAGAAAATAAAACTGTTATTAAAACATCATCTTCTAATGACAAGGAGCATCTAATACTTAGAAAATGTGATCCGTTAATTCCGTTCAATAAAAATATTGATATACTCTTAATGGATTTACAAAAAAATCAAAAAAACAATATTCGCAACGTAATTCTTTGTTCATCAGAAGAGCAAGAAGAAAGAATTAAAAATATATTGATTGATAAGGATCAAAAAATAAAAATAGAATTTTATCAAATTTTGTTGCACAAAGGCTTTACCGATTATGATAACAAAATTGCTGTTTACACAGATCATCAAATTTTTGACAGACATCATCGCTTTAAAGCAAAAACAAAATTTAGTGACAAGCAAGCAATCACAATTAAACAATTAACTAGCCTAAAAATTGGAGATTACATAACACATATTGATCATGGTATTGGCCAATTTAATGGTCTTCATAAAATCTCTAATAATAATCAAACTCAAGAGGTTATAAAATTAAGTTATAAGGGTGGTGACATATTATATATTAGTATTCATGCTCTTCATAAAATAGCTAAGTATTCTGGAAAAGAAGGTTCTTCTCCTAAAATGCATCAATTAGGAACGCCAACATGGAATAAAAGCAAACAAAAGACTAAAAACAGAGTAAAAGAAATAGCATTTAACCTAATTAAGCTCTATGCTAAAAGAAAATCACAAGAAGGTTTTCAATTCTCCCCTGATACATACCTTCAGCAAGAATTAGAAGCTTCATTTATGTTTGAAGACACTCCAGACCAGTCTAAAGCAACTTTGGCAATAAAAGAAGATATGGAAAAAACTATGCCAATGGATCGTTTAGTATGTGGAGATGTAGGTTTTGGAAAAACAGAAATAGCCATAAGAGCTGCTTTTAAAGCAGTGGCGGATAATAAACAAGTCGCGATTTTAGTTCCTACAACCATTCTAGCTCTTCAACATTATAAAACATTTAAAAAAAGATTAGCAAAACTTCCTTGTAATGTTGATTACCTTAATAGATTTAGAACAAAATCTGACCAAAATGAAATCATTCAAAAAATTCAAAATGGAAGTATTGATGTTATCATTGGAACACATAGGATTGTTGGAAAAGATATCAAATTTAAAGATCTAGGATTACTAATTGTTGATGAAGAACAAAAATTTGGAGTTAATATTAAAGATAAACTAAAGGCATTTAAATCTAATGTAGATTCATTAACATTAACAGCAACACCTATCCCAAGAACACTTCAATTCTCTCTTCTTGGAGCAAGAGATTTGTCTATTATAAACACACCTCCTCCAAATAGACAAAGTATTCAAACTAATATAATTGGGTTTAATGAAGACAAAATTAGGGATGCTATTAAGTATGAAATTAATAGAAATGGACAAGTATTTTTTGTTCACAACAGAGTAGAAAATATAAATGAAATTGCAGGCTTTATTCAAAGAATTTGCCCTGACGCAAAAATCAAAATTGGTCACGGACAAATGCCTGGTAATAAAATTGAAAGTTTAATGATTGATTTCATAGAGGGTCAATTTGACATATTAGTTTCAACTACTATTATTGAAAATGGTGTTGATATTCCAAATGCAAATACAATTATCATTAATAACGCTCAAAATTTTGGATTAAGTGATCTACACCAAATGAGAGGACGTGTTGGGAGAAGTGACAAACAAGCATTTTGTTTTTTAATTAGTCCTCCACTAAATCATATTTCCGAAGACTCAAGAAGAAGACTAAATGCATTGGAACAATTCTCAAATATAGGAAGTGGTTTTAAAATTGCAATGAGAGATCTTGACATAAGAGGAGCCGGTGATCTTTTAGGCGGAGATCAAAGTGGTTTTATAAATGAAATTGGCTTTGAGATGTATCAAAGAATACTTAATGAAGCTGTTGAAGAACTTAAAGAAGAGAAATTTAAAAATTTATTTAAAGAGAAAAAAAGTGAATTTAAAATACAAGATTGTCAAATAGATACAGATTTAGAAATTCAGATACCAGAATCTTATGTGATTAATATTGAAGAAAGAATTGCATTATACAAAGCACTTAATGATATTAAGAACAATGAAGAACTAGAAGTATTTAAGAGTAATTTAATAGACAGGTTTGGGGCACTTCCTAAAAATATTTTTAATATTTTTAAATTATTAAGTGTCAAATGGAAAGCTAAAAAACTAGGTTTTGAAAGAATTATTTTAAAAAATAATAATTTAAGAGCGTATTTACCCCATAATCAAAACACAAACTATTACCAATCTAATTCATTTACAAAAATCCTCGATTATGTAAAAATAAATCAGAACAAAATTAAAATTAAAGAAATTAAAGAAAAAGTATGCATTCAATGTGATAACATATTTAGCTTGAATGAATTATTAATAATCTTTGATCAAGTTTTAGAATTGTAAATAAACGTTCAATTTCAACAACAAAACTAAGTTATTAACAATAGATTTAATAAGGAGGAAATGGCTTGATATTTATAATTGATTTGGGTAAAATTGCATATAACATATTCTTAAAATGAATCAGCCAAAACAAATTAAAAATGCTTTAATATCTGTTTTTAATAAAGACGGATTAGACGCCCTTGCAAAACAACTTAATGAATTAAATATTAATATTTACTCTACTGGTGGTACTGAAAAATTTATTTCAAATTTAAATATTACAGTCACTAAAGTTGAAGACATCACAGGTTTTCCTTCAATTTTAGGAGGCAGAGTTAAAACATTACATCCAAATGTATTTGGCGGAATACTATCAAGAAGGGATAATGAAAGTGATCAAAAAGAGTTAGAGGAATATCAAATTCAACAATTTGATTTAGTTGTTGTTGATTTATACCCTTTTGAAAAAACAGTAAAAGAGGATAATTCACATCAGGAAATCATTGAAAAAATAGATATTGGGGGGATTTCATTAATAAGAGCTGCAGCAAAAAACTTCAATGATGTTTTAGTAGTTTCCTCCAAAAACCAATATTCTAAAACTTTAGAAATATTAAAAAATCAGGGTGGTACAACTTCAATTGAGTTACGAAAAAAGTTTGCTAGCGAAGCATTTAATATTTCATCTCACTATGACACAGCAATATTTAATTATTTAAATGATGAACCAGCAGTTTTTAAAGAAAGTTTTGTTAAACATAAAGAATTAAGATATGGAGAAAATCCACATCAAAAAGGAATATTTTTTGGAAATATTGATGAAATTTTTGAACAAATCTCAGGTAAAGAATTGTCATATAATAACCTATTAGATGTAGATGCGGCAGTCAATTTAATCTCTGAATTTAATGAAACTACATTTGTTGTTTTAAAACATAATAATGCCTGTGGAATAGCTAGTAGACCAAAATTACTTGACGCCTGGAAAGATGCACTAATGGGAGATCCGGTTTCTGCTTTTGGGGGAGTTCTAATAACTAACAAAGAAATAGATATTGAAACAGCTCAAGAAATTAATAAATTATTTTATGAAGTTTTAATTGCACCTAGCTTTAGTAAAGAAAGTATTGAATTATTAAAAATAAAGAAAAACAGAGTACTTTTAAAACAAAAAAAATTAAATTTACCTAAAGAACAGTATCGAACAGCTTTAAACGGAGTACTGTTCCAATCTAAAGACATGATTACTGATAGTCAATTAATTATGGAAATGGTAACAGAAAAAAAACCAACAGAATTAGAAATTGAAGATTTAATATTTGCCTCAAAAGTTTGTAAGCATACAAAATCTAATACTATAGTTTTTGCTAAAAACAAACAATTAATATCAAGTGGAGTAGGACAGACATCAAGGGTTGATGCTTTAAAACAAGCAGTTGAAAAAGCTAAAATATTTAATTTAGATCTCAAAGGATCAGTGATGGCTTCCGATGCATTTTTCCCGTTCCCTGATTGTGTTGAACTTGCAGATAAGGCTGGAATTTCATCAGTAATTCAACCTGGCGGCTCAATAAAAGATAATTTATCAATAGAGTATTGCAACCAAAATAGCATGGCTATGGTAATGACAAAAACAAGACATTTTAAACATTAAAAAAATATAACTATGGGATTTTTTGATTTTATGCAAGAAGCAATTGCCATTGACCTTGGAACTGCTAATACTTTAATAATTCACAATGATAAAGTTGTAGTAGATGAGCCATCAATAGTAGCAAAAAATGTTCGTACGGGAGAAGTAATTGCAATTGGAAAAAGAGCGCAGCAAATGCATGGTAAAGCTCATAAAAATATTGAGACAATGCGACCATTAAAAGATGGTGTAATTGCAGATTTCCAATCCTCCGAACAAATGATAAGAGGTTTTATCGACATGATTCCAAGAAAAAGATCTTGGTTTGCACCTGCATTAAAAATGGTTGTCTGTATACCTTCCGGAGTTACTGAAGTAGAGAAAAGAGCAGTTGTTGATTCAGCAGAGCACGCAGGAGCAAAAGATGTATGGCTAATTCATGAGCCTATGGCTGCTGCTATAGGTATTGGAATTGATGTGCTAGAACCTAAAGGAAATATGGTTATTGATATTGGTGGAGGAACAACTGAAATTGCTGTAATCTCTCTCGGAGGAATTGTATGCGACAAATCCATAAGAGTAGCTGGTGATGAATTCACCGATAATATTAAAAACTATATGAAGACTAGACATAATATAGCGGTTGGTGATATTATGGCTGAACAGATTAAAATAAATGTAGGCTCTGCATTAACAGAATTAGATGATCCACCTCCTAATTATGCTGTACACGGAAGAGATCTAATGAGTGGAATTCCAAAAGAAATTATTGTTACATATAAAGAAATTGCTGGATCTCTAAACAATTCTATTGAACAAATTGAAGAAGCAGTAATGAGTGCTTTATTTCAAACACCACCTGCTCTTTCTGCAGACATTTATAATGAGGGACTTTATCTTACCGGAGGAGGTTCAATGCTTAGAGGTTTAGATAAAAGAATTTCGAAAAAAACAAAACTTCCAGTTTACGTGGCAGAGGATCCATTAAGGGCAGTAGCCAGAGGCACTGGTATTGCTCTTAAAAATACTGAAAGCTATACATTCCTAATAAGATAAAAGAAAATACATGCAGAATCTCATACGTTTTATTAGAATGTATAATTTTCTTCTTCTTTTTTTGCTATTTCAATCAATTTCTCTAATTCTAATTAATAATAATAATAGCTACCAAAACTATAGAATACTTAAAAAAACAAGTGAGTATACAGGATTTATATATTCAACATCACATACAGTAAAGGAATATTTCCAACTAAAGGAATCTAATAAATATTTAGCAAATGAAAATGCAAAACTTTTAACAATAATAAACTCTGTAGATAGAAAAACAAACATTCAAGAAGAAGAAAAAGAATTTAATTTTATCTCATCTCAAGTAATAAATAATACTGTAAATAAAAGAAATAATTACATTACTCTTAACAAAGGAAGCAATCATGGCATAAAAGAGGGAATGGGAGTAGTAACATTAAATGGAGTGGTTGGAATAATACATTCTGTTTCAAATAAATTTTCTCTAGTCATGTCTATACTAAATAAGAATTCATCAATTAGTGTCAAATTAAATAAACAAAACAATTCCGGATCCCTAAAATGGAAAGGTTTTAATTACAGAAAAGCAAGTCTTGAAAGCATACCAAATCATGTAAAGATAAATAGCAATGATACAATTAGCACAAATGGATTTAGTACTATTTTTCCTAAGGGGATTAATATCGGAATAATCAATTCTTATAAATCAAATTCTGAAACTGGTCATTACGACATAATGATAGATTTATTTACTGATTTTAATAAATTATCATCTGTGTATATCATTAAATCAATTGATGCTTTGGAACAATTAAATCTAGAAAAATCTAATAATGACTAGAGATTTAATTAAATATATTATCCAAATACCAATTTATGTATTAATCCAAGTACTAGTATTAAACGAAATATTATTTCTATCTTATATAAACCCCTATTTATATATAATATTAATAATTGTACTCCCTTATAAAACACCAAAATGGTTTTTAATAATCTATGCTTTTTTACTTGGGTTTTGTATTGATATTTTTTCTGGCACACTAGGCATGCATTCCTTTGCAACTGTATTAATTGCTTTTTGCAAAAACTCTATTGCAAAAATTACTATTCCACATAATATAGTTGAAGAAGGTGATGAACTCATAATGCAAAAAATTGGATCAAAAGCATTTCTAACATTTACATTTATAATGACTTTTATTCATCTAAGTACATTATTTTTTCTTGAGCACCTAAATATAGAATTCAAAATGCTTTTTAAAATATTAATTAGTGCAATTACAACTACAATTCTAATATCAATTACACAACTATTCTTTTTTAAGAAATGAATAAATACAAGAAACGTAGTAGCATAGTACTAGCAATTTTCACATTAGTTTCTTTGATATTTATTTTACAATTATTTAGAATTCAAATAGTAAATGATAAGTATAAATTCTCAGCAAAAAATAATGCGTTCAGATATGACATCCTTAATCCTGTAAGAGGACTGATTTTTGATAGAGACAGTAACTTAATTGTTTCTAATTCACCATCATATAATCTAATGGTAATTCCAAGAGAAACTAAAAATATGGATACACTAAATCTTTGCAAGATGATAGATATAAGCTTAGAGGATTTTAGAAAAAAAATAGGAGATGCATCTAATTACTCAAAATATAAAGAAAGTGTATTTCAAAAGCAGATTAATTTAGTACAAGCAAGTGAGCTTCAAGAAAAATTATTTCAATTTCCTGGTTTTTTTCTACAAACAATAAATATTCGTAAGTATGCTACAAATTCAGGAGCACATTTATTAGGTTATCTTGGAGAAGTTAACACTCAAAAAGTAAAAGAAGATAATTATTATAATAATGGAGATTTGGCAGGAATGCAGGGCATTGAAGGAGGCTATGAGAAAGAATTAAGGGGTCACAAAGGTATGGGGATTACATTAGTGGATGTACACAACAGAAAACAGGGAAAATTTAATGAAGGAAAGTTTGATACTCTTCCAAAAAGAGGAAATACAATTATCTCAACAATTGATATAAGGCTTCAAGAGTATGGAGAAGAATTAATGCAAAATAAAATTGGAGCAATAGTTGCGATTGAACCAAGCTCGGGCGAGATTTTAAGTCTCATATCTGCACCAACATATAATCCAAACATACTAAGCGGAAGATCAAGATCTAATGAATATAATAAATTAGTTAAAAACAAAAACAAACCACTTTTCAATCGAGCGTTAACAGGCTTATATCAACCAGCATCAACTTTTAAAATTTTAAATGGATTAATTGCTTTAGAGGAAAATATTATAACACGAAACACAAGATATGCCTGTCTTGATGGCTTTGAATATGAAAAAGGGAAAAAAGTAGGATGTCATCCACACGAAAAAAATACAAAATTAAATAAGGCAATTGAAATTTCATGCAATGCATATTTCTGCAAAGCTTTTACTGAAACCTTTAAAAAATTTAACAACTCTCAAGAAGCATTTGATAATTGGAGAAATCATTTAAGCAGCTTTGGAATAGGTCAGTGGATGAATAATGATTTTGTAAATGGAGCGAAGGGCATGCTTCCTGAAAAGGAATATTTTGATAAATACTATGGAAGAAAATATTGGAATGCATCAACAATTATATCTATGGCAATTGGTCAAGGTGAATTACTCCTAACTCCAATTCAAATGGCAAATATTACATCAATTATAGCCAATAGAGGTTATTACTATACACCGCATATTGTTAGAAATATTGAAAAACAAGAAAAAATAGATTCACTATTTAGAAAAAAAAAATATACCACAATTAGTAAAGAAAATTTTGAAATAATAATTGAAGGAATGGAGCAAGTAGTAGAGAGCCCAAAAGGTACAGCTCATAATATCTTTAATAAAAATATAACAATTTGTGGGAAAACAGGAACAGCTCAAAATCCTCATGGAGAAGACCATTCTGTTTTTATAGCTTTTGCTCCCAAGAAAAATCCTAAAATAGCAATAGCTGTATACATAGAAAATGGTGGATGGGGCTCAGAATGGGCGGCGCCTATTTCATCACTTATGATTGAAAAATATTTAAACATTGAAACAAATAAAATCTTGGAAAATTTTATTTTATCAGGCAATTTAATCACAAAAAAATGAGAAAAGCAAAAAATATTTTTGCAAATATTGATACTGCTTCTGTATTTCTTTACATTTTACTAATTAGTTTTGGATGGTTAAATATTTACGCATCACAATATAATGATGATACAAACTTTGTAATTGATTTTTCAAGCAGATATGGAAAACAATTATTTTTTATATGCTTTTCATTATTAATTGCATTCTTAATTTTAATAATAGATTGGAAATTTTTTTACTCTCTTTCTTATATTTTTTATGGCATTATAGTTACCTCGCTAATACTTTTATTGATTATTGGGGGAGTAACTAGCGGGGCAACATCATGGTTTGAAATAGGGAACTTTAAATTTCAGCCATCGGAGTTTGCAAAATTTGCAACTGCACTTGCACTTGCTAAATATTTTAATATGCAACATATTAAAAATAAAAAATTTCAAACTAAATTTATTTCATATTTAATAATAATTATACCGTTTTTATTAATAATACTTCAAAATGATACCGGTACAGCATTAGTGTACAGTTCTTTTATTTTGGTCTTATATAGGGAGGGTTTATCAGCAAATATTCTAATCTTTTTTCTAATAATTGGAATTCTATTTATCCTCACATTATTAATTGATAAAATCATTCTTAGCATAATTTTCACAGTATTAACTCTTGCTATTGTCTTCTTTTTAAGAAAGAACAAAAAAGATATTATTATGATCTTACTTGGGTGGATATTATCATTATTCTTTATTTTTAGTGTAAACTATATCTTTAATAATGTTCTCCCACCACATCAAAGCAAAAGGATAAATGTTCTTTTAGGAAAAGATTTTGACCCTTATGGAGCTGGATACAATCTTATACAATCAAAAATAGCAATAGGTTCGGGTGGTTTTTCTGGCAAAGGATTTTTAAATGGCACTCAAACAAGATTTGATTTTGTTCCAGAACAAAGTACAGATTTTATTTTTTGTACAATTGGGGAAGAGTGGGGTTTTATTGGAAGCTTCTTATTTATAATGACTTTTATGGGTTTAGTCATAAGGTTAATCTTTTTATCTGAAAGACAAAGATCCAATTTTAGTCGAATCTATGGATATAGTGTCGCTTGTATTTTATTTGCTCATTTTGTTATAAACCTTGGTATGACTATAGGCCTTATTCCAGTAATTGGAATTCCTCTTCCTTTTGTAAGCTATGGAGGATCTTCGCTTCTTGGTTTTACAATTTTACTATTTATATTTCTTAATTTAGATTCTTACAGACTCCAAATATTAAGATAATTTAGTAAACTTTAGATCTGTTATCTAATATATCAGCATTAATCTTTAAAACATTAAATGCAGTATTAACATTATAACCTTTTGTTTTATCGGTCAATGCTTTTTGCTCATTGGAAAAATCTCCCTCATCTCTAGAAGCATCTCTACTAAGAGTTTCAACAACTAATACAGAATTTCTACTCATAAAAGGAGAAGATATAGCATTAGGCTCGAGGCCAAAAGAAGTACCGACTAAATCAGCAGCATAACCAATTTCTTGTACTGTTAGATTTGATAATTTAGTACTCTGATTTTTTACAGATGATAAGCTAAACTCATTAGCCATTTCATCTAAGTTATTGTATTGATTTAATCTTTCTATAATCAAATCAGATTTTTTTTCTTTTCTAACACTTGCAATTATCCTATTCTCAGAATCTTCAATTGATCTGTAGCCTTCTTCACTAATATTAGTTAATAAAGCAACAGCATAAGAATTTTCAAATTCAAAAACATCACTTAGTTCATTTAAGCTAGCTGTGTTTAGCCATTTAACCATTTCTCTAGAATCAGATATTCCTGAAATATTTGCTTTATCAGCAGGAATTTTTGAATCACTTCTTTTTACTAGATTTTCTTTTTTAATAACAGAATCAAATGCAATACCATCATTCACAACACTGTTAACAATCTGAGCAGCTTTTGTATAATACTCATTATAAGTTTCTGTACTTGGCTCTACGTTTCTATCAATATAAACTATCTTGTACTTTTTTACTTTCTTACTTTTTGAAATAACTTGTACTAAATGGACTCCAAACTGTGTTGTAACGATATTTAGGTTAGATTTTTTTGCGGTAAAACAAATGTCATTAAATTCTTCAAGCATAACTCCTTCTTTAAACCAGCCAAGTTCACCTCCCACTTTTGCACTTTGTTGATCAACAGAATTTAATTCTGCAAGTTTAGAGAAATCTGCTCCTTTTTCAATTAATTCTTTTATTGATGCTATTTTTAAATTAACAGAATCAATACTCATCTCATTAGTTGGGGTAATTAATATATGTCTAGCCTCAACAGAATCAGGGCGATTCATGACATCAACTAATTTTGCTATTCTATAAACAATTGGGTCAGGCTTATAAGGCCCAATAACAGTTCCCTTTTGATTTTTTAATAAAAGAGAAAATGCTGAATCATTTTTAAGCTCAGATTCTTTGATATAAGAAAATTTTGCTCTTTGATTATCAGTATTTCTTTTAACAATTAAACTATAATCATCAAATGATTTAAAATCATTTACTAAGCTTGTGATTGAATTTTTCGTTGCAATATCATCTTCAAGTGATGCAATAACATTAAATGAAACGAACTCAATATCTCTTGATGGGTCTTGCTTAAAATCTTCTTTAT
>JGI24539J26755_10000091_pt1 | contig 38245 bp, 53 predicted proteins | sample NorSeaMetagenome_2_FD_26755 | JGI IMG/M metagenome (IMG submission 26755) | reverse complement strand
TACAATCAAATAAAGGTGTAATCCAGATATATTGACCAACATGATAGTTTTTATCATTGTATCTTAAATAATCTATATCATCTAAACTAATTTTCCAAAATATTAATGATTTTGATAATTCATTATCATGTAATGTTAAATCTTCATTCTGTCCAAATATTCTAAAACCAGCCATTGTTTGTTGAGAGTACAACAAATTATAGTCCATTTCGTCATGAGTCAGTGCTCTTCCTAATGTATGAGGGTGCAATGGAAACCATTTTCCATTAACCACGTTTTTCTGGAGACCGTGTGTAAAACTATAATCTTCTATATTGCCGCTATGCATATTGACCTTTTTCTTTTTTTTATATATTCAATTTTATATCAAGTAATATTATAAATCATAATTCTGTGTTGGGTAATAATGTAATTGTATGAGTTCTGTGTAGAAATCATTAGAAACAACTTCAATATAGTCACATGGATTAACATAATGACCTTGTCTTTGAATATAACTTTCACATATATAATTTTCTTTAAGGAAATCTAATCTTGTATTCCCTTCAAAAACCGATTGTAATTTTTTAACACTTAATTTATTAATTGCCGATTCTCTTCCTGATTCAAACTGCTTTCTTAAGTTATTGACAAAAATAGCATGTTTTGATTCTTTTTGTGTAATAATATCTTTTATATAGACATGAAATGATAACAAACGTAATATGCTTTCTTTATTAGTACCACAATCACATTCTGGATCAAATCTATAATATGGAAAATTAGTATCGATATGTGCCTTTAGATCCGATAAGGATTTAAATCTTATATTGGTTTTAGTACCATAAAAAGCATTTCTATTAAATAGAATTTCAGCAACTCTACCATCATTGTCGTCTACGCATTTAAGAGCTTTATATGCACTTACTAAAGAGATTCTATCAAATATCATTATTTATTTACTATATTTGTTACGATGTATGCCAATACACCCACTGTTGTTGTAAACATTGTCCAAAATATCTTAGTGTAAGTAGCTTGCCTTTTTACAAGATCTCTATGCTCATCTTGTAATTTAATCATATCTTTTTCTTGCTTTTCCCAATCATGTCTAAACTCAGTGTTCTTTCTAATTTCAACAATTGCACCATCATATGGGTTTAATAATCTAGTTTTAAGTTCTGTCATATCAGATTTCATATCATTTTGATTATCGATAAGTTGTTTAATAGATCCTTCTAATTGAACATAATTAGGATCTTCCATTTTATTCTTAAGAGAAGAGAATGCTGCTAATAATTCTTTTACTAATTCTCCGTTTGATTTTTGATCTGGCATTGTATATTATTGTTTTTTTAATCTTAATTCTTCCTGTATCCATCTTTTACCTAATGGATTTTTAACAGGTTTGTTAATATGTTTTGCTATTTGCTTTTCTATTTGTTTAAGAACATCTCCTCCATATTCAGAGTTGTCTACAATAAGCATTCTATCAGCACCGAATAATTTTTGAAATTTACCTAAATTATCTTGTACTTCTTTCCACATTTTCTCAACCATTTTACTATCAAGTTTACGATCTCTCGCTAGGTTTCGTTCTTGTGCGATCTCTAATGACGTGTTAACAAATACCATATAAGTATCATATCCCATATCTAGATATAAATTTCTATGTCCTTTGATTTTATCAAAGTTTTTACCAGTACCGTCAATTACTTGACCTAATCTACTAGTTATATAGTTATCTTGAAACTTTTTAGTTAATCGCTTAGCTTTTGTTCTGACAGTCATTACCTTTGCCCATTCTTCAGGATCTTTTGCTAATTCAGCGAGATCTGTTGGACTATAACCTGCGTCTTTAAGTCCTTTTTCAAATGCATTGTCATTGTTTACTAATTTAAGACCTGTTGCATACAATACTGAACTAACTGCGCCCTTTGGAAAATCAAATATTTCTGTGGCAACATATGATTTACCGGAGCCTGGTCCACCTGCCATAAAGAAAGCTTTTAGAATTCCTGGGTCGTAAACTCCTTCACCCACAAATTCTTCAAATAATTTAACGTAATTCATAATTTTTAAGACTTATTTATATTCTATATATCACATAAAAAAAGAGGCTCTTTTAAAAGAGCCTCTTTTTATCAATATTAGTATGTGTATGTTATATTTCCCAGATCATTACAGTTCCCGCATCATACCATTCACTGTACCAACCTAATTTATTAAGTTCTTTTTCCCAGTTATTAAGTACTCCAAATTCTCTAGTTTTATGATCTTCTGAATAATAGTCATATATTATTTTACCTTTGTATTTATCATTGCTTTCACCTGATACCCATATACCACCTTCAGATCCATCAAATTCTTCTGTTGTTCTTACAAATTTAACATGCTTTTCTATAAAATCAGTTATTTCAGCTCTATTGAGTTTAGCTTCATTAACTACTGATTCGTTAGCCATTTTCATATTGATCCAAACTCTAATAACATCTGCATAATCTTTAGCAGTTAATTTAGTTTGATTTCCATCAGTTGTTCTATCATTAAGATCAAACATTTTTTGAGCGAATTTATCAATGTTACCTGATTTAAAGTATATTGTAGCTCTTTGTCTACCATTATCTAATAATTCAAACGTCTCTTCTCTTTTATCATGTGGATCTAATCTCCATCCAGCTGAGTGATTTACGTCAATACCAAAACCGCTTGAGTTACTATCAACATAAACAGTCCAGTGTTCGTCTGATTGATATGTTTTACCTTTAGTGTATTTAATTTTACCTTCAGTAACTGTTGATTCAGAAATTTTAGAAAAGAAATCTTTAGCTAATTTATTATATTCTTTTTTTTCATCTTTATCTAGATGACGTAAAGATTTTGTGTAGTTGTATTTTAAATCGTCAAAATAATTCTCTGCACCTTTACCTTCATTAACTACTGATTCGTTTATAATTCCAATATATTCATTAACACATTCTGTCAAGAATCTAAGTCTGGTTTTATCACCTTTATATTTCTTAGTTAATGACGATACGTAATTTCTAAATAAAGTAAAGTTTTGTAGTATATCACCTCTTGTTGGTTTAATTTCAGCATCGCTGCCATTTTCACCTTTAACTGCAGCCATTGCATCTTCAAATTTTACATCTAATACTTCAAGATAATCTGCAAATGTCATATCCTTAGCTTCAGTAACTGATGATTCATAAACTTCTATTGCATCTTCTATATCTTGTAAATCCATGCCAAAGTTTTCAGCATGAGCTACTGCATAATCAACTAATTCATTATAACTAAGATCCTTTCTTGCATCATTCCATTCTTTTCTAGTTTTTCTATCATCAGAATTTCCGTATGCATCGTCTAGGAAATCAATTAAAACACTCTCGTCTTTTGTATTTAAGTAAGAATCTATTTTTATGAATTCTGATTTAGATTCAGCAATCACAGCTTCATTGAACATAGTTCCTGTTCTCCAATCTCCTGTGTGTTTTTTCAATAGACCATTAATTTGATCAATTTCATCTTCATTGTTATGATCTGCTCCTAATTCAATTGAAAGTTTTCCTTTAGTTATAGGATGAGTGCTTATATAAACTTTAATATTTTTATTAATCTTAGCGATATCTTTTTGTAAGTTTGCTAATTGTTTATCGTTAACTTCGTTTTTAGATTCAGTAACTACTGATTCATCAACACCAGCAGTCGCGAGTTTAGTAATATCTTTATATTGATATAAGAAACCAATAATAGGGTATTTAGCGCCATCTGTTACTTTGTAACCTACAGCATTCTTATTAGTTTTAGGAGGATTAGGTATGTCTACTCTTTTTATATCTTTTCCTTTAAATATAAAAGGTGCAATAAAACTTTTTCCAGGTGCATAGTCAGTTTCAATTACTTCCCATTCACCAAAGTTAGTTTTGATTTTATCACCTACTTTAAATTTATCAGTAATGTATTGTTCAGCTTCGTTAACTACTGATTCGATTATTACCGATTCAAAATCATCAGGTAATCCTCCATACCATCCAGACTCTTTATTACCAGAAGTTCCTTCACCATAAATACTATCTAGAACTTTAACGTCCATTTCAACATTCCATGATTTAGTTTTACTATCAAAACCGATATTCTTTCTAATAGCTCCTCTAGGTTGTTCTGCAACAAACTCTTTAAAATCAAGATAATCAGATTCTTCTTTAAATGCAAGACCAATGGTATTCTTAGCTTCAGTAACTACTTCAAATTCACTTTTATTTTTATTATAATATTTTTGAGTAGCCATTGGAAGTTTAAATATAGAAGTACCATCTTTAAGAGCTCTTTCAATTTGCTTAATCATTCTATCTTCAGAAGCTTCAGTAACTAATGATTCATCAAGAGCTATAGATTTATCAACTATATTAAAATCAACTGTATCATGAATACTAGTCTTTTTCTTTCCTTCTTTGCCTTTCTTTATTTCAACATAAGCATCTTGGCCTCCAACTTGACCTTCAACTCTTTTATAGAAATAACCATATTGAGTTTGAATATACTCACCTGGCTGAATTTTACTTTGTTTAGCATAGATGCCTTCAGTAACTACTGATTCTACAAATGCTTCAATATCCCATTGAATTCTTTGTAATGCATCATCACCTCTGAATTCCTTCTTAACCCAATCAATAAGTCCTGGTTCGTTTTTAGCGTTTTGTGCCATGTCAAATGCATTATCTGCACCTCCATTAGCTGACATGTCTTCCAACCATTGATCATATTTCTTCTGAGTCCATTTTATTTTCTTAACAGCTTTCTTGTGTGGCCCATCCCCTAATGTAGAAGTTGCTGCATCATAGGAACCTGGTATGAATACTCCTAAATAAGTACCATCTCCAAATTTAATCTCTTTTCTAAATCTTCTTAATGAATACTCTCCACCCTCAATTTGTTTTTTCCTATTAAACTCTCCTTGAGATTTACCGATAGCTATTTTCTTTTCTTCTGCTGTTTTAGGATCTGTTTCAAAATGCAAAGATTTAACTAAGTCCGCAATTCCGTCAAATTTACCTTCATTGACAAAATCATTAAATGTTTTTTTAATATCCATTATTATTAAATGTTTTTTATGTGTTCTATAATTTCTTTATCTGTTACAGTTTGATCCCATCTTATAAAGAAAGCCGTTTCATATGGATGAGAACCTATCATTTCATAAATAGATTCAATATGCTTCTCTTCCATATCTGATCCAGACTTTTCTTCATTCTTTAAATGAGATTTCAACCCTTTAAAGTTATATATCTTATTATATTTATGATCATTGCTCTTCATATCAAGTATCTTGGATCCATAGTACTCCAGGTGATAACCCATGCCTTCTAGTCTATCTACTAAATTAGTCTTATGATTCTTAATAATACTCTTTTTAGGCAAACCAGTGTCTCCATAAAAGCATATTGCTACCTGTTTAGACCACTTAGATACATAATTTGAACATATGCCTAATACTCCATCTATTTGATCAGCATCCTGTGTTATTGTACCCTTTGTATGTGGATTATCAGTACTAGACCAAGCAAGTCCTTGAGATGTCATCGCTATCATATCTGATTTATTATAAAAGAAGTTTAATGATTTTGCATTCTCTAATAGAAATGAGAAAGTATTAGTAGTTCTACAATTTATCCATAAATAACTCCCGTTCTTTATGATCCAATCCCAATTTACTTCTGTTTTAGGGCCATCGTCACCTAAAAAACATTTATCATTATGATACCATAAATCTATTTTGACATTGTATCCTAAATTAATAGTAGAATCTATATAATCAGGTGTATTTTGTGAAAGAATATTGGGTCCGTGAGTATTCCCCTTATCAGATATTAATAACATATGATGTTTATAACTTATACGTCTGTGTCATCAAATGTTTCAATTTCTTTCTTAAATAGAAATCGAAATAAGATGGATAGTCCAAAGAATAATCCCGCCATAACATACATAACGAAATTGGCGCGCCAAAGACTTCCAGTTACTGTCGTCAGCCAGTATTGTATTACGTCGAACCCAAGTGGATTGAAAAATAGGGCTATCATCATACTCCACGTAGCCAACTTTAGTTTTAATTTTTTCGATATGTTCATGACTATCTCCCTCCATATTAATTAATGTACATATTTAATTCAAACTTATCAGCACCTCTGTTATAGATCTGTACGTGCAATGCCTTTCTTTGTTCTTTACCGTTTTTATACAAAGAAAGTGTGTCTTTTTTGGTTTTGCCATTAGTTGGTTTAAAGAAACCATCAATATATGCATTGCCATACTCTTCGGTATCTAATTGATATCCCTTTGAATTAGCATAAGCCTCAACTGCGTTAATAGCAGAAGAATATAAATTATGGTAAACTGGAAAATCAGATTTTTCATTTACAAAAGATTCAAATAATTGTAATTTCTTCATAGTTATTTAATTTTATTTACCAACTTTGTCTGGTCTATTTTGAAAGAATATCCTGCAGCTGGGCTTTCAGGAATGTGTATGAAACTAACTTCTTTAAATTGTTTGTTTAAATGTTCTAATATGTCCTGAGCTGCAGCATCAGTATTTAAATATGCCCCATCAATAACATCTAAATCAATAGAGGTCTTAGGAGTAAAAACAATTAAGTCTCCAAAACTGTTAGTAATTTCCATTAAGCTAAATGTTACTTTATAACCATCCATCATCATTGTAGATCTGGTAGCTTCGTTTAAATAAGTAGCAATGTATTCTTCTCTTGACATTTCTACTTTACTAGCAGCCATATTTAAATAATCATCAAATAATTTTATAGGTTTCATAGATTCTATGTGTTTATTTATTCATTATGTCTCTTAATGAAGGTGCATTACCAAATTGGTAAGAACTATTAGTTAATCCAATGGTATCATAATTTGTACCTGTTGAATAATCAAAGTCTACTCCGCCATCACTTGAATTGTATTGATCCAATACGAAGAACAATTCATATAATTCTTGGAACATTTTATCTTTGATTTTTGAATCAATTCCACTCCCACATGTTACTGCGATTAAGAAACTTCTATTACCACCTGGGTTAAAGTTTGCTCTTCCTTCAATTGCACCGCCAACAGTAGATCTCGCCGTTCCTGACCAGCCAGCAGCTGCACCAGTTGAAGATTGCTCAACTTCATACTTCTTATACTTTCTAATAATTTTAGCTACTTTTTCTGCAAGCTTGTCTGCATTTCTACCTACAAATATATCATACTGTTCCTGTCTATCATCACCTTGAACGCTTATGTGTTCTTTATAATTAGGTAGTTTACCAGATTTTGCAGCCGCTTCAGATTTTGCTAATACTTTTTCATAACTACCTCCCCATTTTTCAACAGCGATCTTAGCAATTCTAACCTTATCTTCTAGTTTAGCTTTAATTCCCTTTTTATCAAATGAAACAGATTCATTAATAGATCCGCTAATATATTGTTCAAATAATTGTACTTTCTTCATGATTATATTTTAATCTTATGTTTCTTAAATGTTGCTTTAACAAGTTTAATACCTTGCGCTTCATATCCAGGTGATCTGAAAGGTCCTCCGATCTTTTCAGTCTCTGTTTTAATATATTGACATAGTTCATCAACTTGAAATTCTACATCTGCAAGGAAGTTCTCCATATCATCATCTTCGTCATCTGATATAGTTCCATCTGCATTTGTTTCGTTAGTTGTAGTTGTTGTACATGTACAGTTTCCTCCACATTTACAATCACCTTCTAAAACAAATTCTTCAAACATTAAAACCTTTTTACGAGAAGTTGTAACCTCTTTGGCCTCATTAGATTCATACTTTTCCATGTTAATAAAAACATCAGCAATACTTTTATTACCTATTGTATTATAGACTGCGTTTGGGTGTGAGTTTCCTATTGCGGCGTTAACAACGTCTCCGTTATCTTTAACTACATAACTTCCACCTGCAGATTCTTCACCATCAATTGAGATGTCAAAACCAGCTCCACGGCCCTTGTCATATTCTAAGTGGTGTACCTTTGCTTTAACCATATCAGCTTGTGAAATTGCAGATGCTATTAATGCAGCAGCTTTTTCTACTTCTTTTTTACTAAAGTTAAACTTTTCAGTAACTAATGATTCGTTAATTTCTTCTCCATCCCATTCCCATTTAAAACCTCTACCGTCTGCACCATTACCTAAATAACCATACATACCTTTTTTAAATCCATCAAAGAACATAGCTGAACTGTTTTCGTCATTACAATATGCTCTAGCTTCGTCTTCATCCATTGGTTGAATATAAGATTCACCTTCTTCAAATGAAAATAAGATTCCTTTTTTAAAATCTAATTTATCTCCATGTAACCACACTTCATTTTCATCATCTTCCATTGGTTCATCGAACATGTCGAAATCTGGAAATTCTGCAATACCATATGTTAAAGCTTCTTTTTCTGTTTTAAAGAAATCAACTTTAGCATAATCAGCATGCTTTTCTACTACGTAAAATATTTTTGCCATTACCTTATTAATTTTTTGTGTTTTATTATATTATTTAATAATTATTTGTTTTAATTCGTTTTCTTTTGCTTTTGCTTTATTAAACGCAGCTTCGGCCTTATCATATTCAGTCCTTTTTGCTTTAACGTTCTTACAACCTAATTTATGATCTTCACAAGATTCTTTAGCTCCTTGTAATGTTTGACCGGCAGTACTAAATCCATTTTGAGCAGTTCTAAATTCGTTAAAATAGTGTGAAAGCCATTCTTTAGTTTCTGCAGAGAAATCCTTACTTATTTTTAACATTTTTGCTTCTAGTTTATCTGCATCTGCATCTTCACTATCTTCAATTTCTTTGTCTCTTTTAAGAAGACCATGCATCATGCTCTCATCATCGGCTGTGCAATAATCTTTCATGTAGTCCCATTTAGCAGATTGTCTACCACCTATAAGTTTTAGCCATCTATTTATTAATTTAGAAAGCTGAGCGTATTCATCTTTGATTGAAGCAGCAGTTAATTCTGCTAATTCATTCTCCATTTCAACCTCTTGTGCATCTAGATCCGACAGCTCAAGTTCAGCTTCGTCTGCGTCCATATCACCATTATCCATAGCAGTTTGAACATCTTCCATTCTGTCTCTAAGTTCTACAAGATCATTTTCCAGATCTTTGATTTTTTTAGAACTATTTGCTTCCATGACAAACTGTTCGAATAATTGTATATGTTTCATAATTTTAATTTGTTTTTATTATATATCCTATTTATTCAAAGCTAATTGAACTTTAGCCCAATAGTGCTCTGTTCTCTTGTTTTTGTAACCTCTTGGTCCACCATTCCAGTTTCTGGCTATGGTTTCAAATCCACCTTTAGGATGGTGATAGTTTTTCCAGATCCAAAACATTTCAATAGACTTTTCTCTGCTAAATCTATCCTTTAGTTTAAATCTCTTTTTACTTTTTTGTCTTTTTAGAATTCTATTAACTTCTCTGACCATGATAGGTCTAAGTTGTAAAACTCCAATTGAAGGTTCTTCTAAGTGTGTATCACCAATTGCAGAATCATTACCCTGAGATTCTACTTGAATAAGTGCCTCTATTAATAGACGAGTATCTGGTTCAATTATTGGCAATGCCTCAATTTCTATTGGAACTTCTATGGGACATCTTTCTAATAGATGACTATTATCGGCTTCCATTGGACCTGAAGTTAAACATGGAGCTATCAATAATATAGATAGTAATTTAAATGACTTGATCATAATTGTTTAATATTTAATCATACTACTTATTGTACTATAATCTTGATTATTGTTTCTTAAAATCATATTCTCACTAGCAGTAGTTAGATTAAATGTACCCTTATTTAATACTTCTGCTTTGATTGTATCTATCGTAGGATCTACTAAATCTAGTAAATCTTTTGCTAAACGCGTCATTCCATAATGATGTTCTTTAGTTCTTTTACTTTTAGGTAATTTAAGTGATTCTGTTGAAGTCATACCTGTAAAATAACCATTAGTGTTACACAAGTTAGTTGTAAGATGATTCTGTAAACATCTCTTAGCAAATGGGTAAAACTCTGGATCCTCCTTTGTCTTAAGGATAATATACATGTAATCGATACATGCTCTCTGTAATTTATTTTGTTCGTTCAGTGTCATATGTTATGATTCTATTCTATCATGGACTGATATTGGAGTATTAGATGGAAATCTTGAATCCGAAGTGTAAATCCAATTTCCACCAAACATTGAATGTTTATTACTCTTGTATATTCCAGCAGGAACTGCGTACCAAGCTTCTTTTCCAAACAATTGTCTCTCTACTAAAACCAATTCATCATCTGGGATTAGTGTTAAATCTGCTAGATCAACGCCATCACCATAATGTAGAATAATAGAGTCCTCTCTTGAGGTTAAACCATTGTTTGTGCAATCACCCATTGAATGTCTTAATGTGAATGTTAAAATTGTGCTCATATCTTTAACTGTTTTTATTATACTACTAATATAACAAAAAAAAGCCAAACAAAAAAATGTTTGGCTTATTATTTTTAAAAAGTTACGAACAATTTAAAATACAAACTGGAATGTCTTTAATAAATCTTTCGCTTTAATAGAATCTGCTTCTACTCCAAATTCAGAGTATAACTTATCATACATTGCGTCCCATTCGTCTGCATCTGCTAAATCATTTAGTTCTTCTTTATTGGTTCTGATCCATTTCTTAACATCAGATCTGATATCTTCATTTGTTGTTTCAACTATTTCAAATTCTTCTAATAAATTGTCCCATGCTACCTTTTTAGATTCATTGTTCTTATTAAACTTTTTCATCATATTAACCGCAGATAATCTAACCTTTAATCTTTTAATATCTTTAGCGTAACCATACTTGTTTTCCTTTGTTAACTTTTCAATTTCAGCTTCTATCTCCGCAGCTTCGTCTTTTTCTTCTTTCTTTTCAGTAACTACTGATTCTGCAACGATAGTATCATAATGAACATCTTGAACGTCACCATTATAATCAGCATAAACATCGATAGACCATTCTTTACCATCTTCGTCTTTACCAATCCAATATTGATCTTGACCCTCATTGCCATGATCATCAATTATATCTTCGTAATCAAATTCAACTTTATGTTTTTTACCACCTACTTTAAATTCAACATATGGCCAGTCTTGTTTAGTAACTTTAACAGCTTTAGCTTCATTAACTACTGATTCTTCTAGTTTTTTAGTCGCTAATTTTGAATCTCTCTTAGAAACATTATCTAAATAAGATCCGTCTCCCCAGAATTTAACAACTAATTCAGTTTGAGTAGTTGAATGCATGCCTGGTTTATAAACCGCGATGTCTCTTAATTTCTTATTAGACTTAATTTCTTTCTCCATGAAGTCAAGAGCTTGAGATTCAGTTCTAAACTTTTTCATAGCGCTTATACCATCGCTATAGATAACTTCATAGTTTTCAGTAACTGCTGATTCAAATGCGTTACCTTCTATTGCTAATTTAACATCTTTGTCTTTTCCAGCAACTTTGGCATCTAATTCTATTTCTAATTCTTTTTTCTTAGCAGTTAATGATTTTAGTTCTTCCAGTAATTCAATTTTTCTATCACCTTCAGCTGCTTTCCAATCTGCCACTTTTTGTACCATGTTGGTAGTTGTCTGTGACCATTCAGTTTGAATTTTATTAATAGATCTACCTTCATTAACTACTGATTCTAGAATAATTGAATTTACTTCTTCTTCTTTATTAAATCTAGCGCTACGTACATCATCAGTTACTTCTAACTTAAGACCGTACATTACAGTTAATTTAACCTTTACTTCTTTTCCGTCAATCGTAGCTTCAAATTCCTTAAATGCATTTGATTGTTGACCAAAACCAGTGATCTCATATTGACCACCCTTGGTATCTAATATAGTACCAATACTAATTTTATTAAGAAGTTTAGAACCCATCATTGATGCTTTAGCAAAAGATATTGTTTTTGCTTCATCGATTGATGATACATTACTTTCAACTACTGGTGCCTCATATTTAGTACCTATAGTTTCTTCTTTTGTATTAAACTTTTTAATATCGTTTTTACATTTTTTCAATAGAGATATAATATTATCTAATGTTTTACCTTTACCTGAATCATTTCCAGCTTTAAGCCAATCATAATAATTTGATAATTCTTGACTAGCAGAATATAATTCATTTCCTATTATATCACTAGACATTCTAGAAAATGCTTCATTTGCTACCATTGTGCTTTCATATACACTTATAGCAACATTACCACCTTTTGTATAACTCTTCAAATTTAATCCTAGTGCTAAACCTACTTTTTCCATTTCAACCTGAGACATATATGTTGAAGTTCTAACCTCGTAACCTTTTTTACCTTGCTTAGCCATTTTCTTAATAGCTTTAGGGCTGTTACCGGTTTCTTCTTCAAATCTCATTGGAAATTCATATTTAAAATCAGACATATTTCCATCATACTCTTCAGTTAAACCTTGTTCTTTATTTTGTTCTGTAGCATAAGCTTCAGCTTCTTCTTCAGTTTCAAAGCATTTAACTTGTACATCCCCTTCCCAAACTGACCATGGTGTTCCTGCCTTATCACAAGGTCTAACATCATAGATATCATTTGGATTTTCTGAATGATCTTCAGATACTGCGTCAGTATATAAGGACTCAACCCACTGTGTAGAGTCTGCTGATTTTTTAATCTTGTCTCCGAATTCTTTAAAGAACTTCTTAGTGAAATCCACAATATCTTTAGCTTCTTGTGCTAACATGTGAATTTCAGACATTGTACCCTCAAGAGTTAATTCAGTTTTAGATGCTTCTAAAGCTGCTGCTTCTTTTAATGCAATGATGTGAGAAGATTCAGTCAATGACTTAACTGCCTTTAATTTATCAGTGAACAATTCTAATGCCTCATTTAAGGACAAAGACTCTTCGATGTTTTTAGTAAGACTATCTGCTTTGATAGTACTTTTAGTTTCTGATACTAATAAAGCTGCCTTAATTACTTCAGCAGAATACTTAGCTTCAGGTGCGGAATCTCTATTATTAATATTAATAAATGATGACATATGTTTTTTTGGTATATTTTACTTTATATATTCTTGTTTATGAGCTAGCTTTTCCACCACCACCTTTTCCAGAACCTGAGCCTGATGTCTTGATGAATTTTCCAGAACCTCCAATACTTCCAGAACCTTTTCCAGAACCTGAGCCTACACCGCTAGAAACATTCTTTCCGGTTTTAGGTTTTCTCTTAGCTGCTGGCTTTTTCTTAGCTACTGGCTTTTTCTTAGCTACTGGCTTTTTCTTAGCTACTGGTTTCTTTTTAGTACCTTTCGCCGCATCAACTACTTCTTGTAATTCATCTACTGCTAATTCAGCTACTACTTTTAAATCTTTAGCTTGCTTTTTAACAGCTTTTACTCTAGATTTAACTTCTTTCTTTACAGATTCTACTTTGTCTTCTACCGCATCTGGTATAAAGTCTCCGTCTCTGTCTGCAATTTTACCTTTCTTTACTAAAAAATAGTAAGCGGCTGCACTGATAGCTATTACTGCTATTACGATTAATGTTGTGTTCATAATTCTTTTCTTTTGTTAATGATTTAATATTATAAGTTATATTATGTATCTCGATTTTGTTTCAAAAAAGAAAAGCAGTACTTTCGTACTGCTTTTGGTTCTGTTTAAGCTGGACCACCGACCCCGAAATGGACCCAATTTGCGTAATCATCTGCTGTGTCGTTTAGATCTTCAATACTCACAGGAATGAGATGATCATTTTTAACACTTGTAACTTGTACGGTTGTTGAATCGTTCTCAGAAGTAGCCACAACTTCTGGAATAAATTCAGCCATAATAAAACACGATATTTTTAAGATAAGAACTTGTTGCTCTCTATCTATATATCATGTTTTTTTATTTTGTTTTTTAAAAAAACTGTTTTTCTTAATATTTTTTTAAATATCTTTAATATTGTCTACCATCCAATCCAATTCCACTTGACTTCCTGAATCTGAGATTGCATTTTCAGGATCTGGATGTGTTTCAACAAAGACTCCATCGTATTCAAATATACGAGCAGCCAAAGAATACTGCTTAGCTAGTTTTCTACTTCCACCTGTAATTCCATCACCTGCCATTTGTGTAGAGTGTGTACAATCAAAAATAACTTTGTCTGCGAATTCTTTCATAACATCTACACCTCTGAAATCTACAATAAGTCTATCGTATCCAAAATTAGAACCTCTTTCAGTTACCCATACTTGGCAATCAGGATTTACTTCTTTGATTTTAGTTACTGCATGTTTCATTGCATCAGCAGATAACCACTGACCTTTTTTAACATTAATAGTATTAAAGTGTTTTGCGCATTCTACTAGTAAATCAGTTTGTCTACATAAGAATGCTGGTATTTGAATCACATCTACTACATCAGAAAGTGGTAGTGCTTGACTAGTTTCATGTATATCTGTAACTATCTTGATATTTGGGAAATCTTCTTTAATAGATCTCATAATTCTAATACCTTCATCCAAACCTGGACCCCTATTAGAATGTATTGAAGTTCTATTTGCTTTATCAAAGCTACCTTTAAGATACCAATCCTTTCCTTGCATTATCGGATACAGTGCATTTGCAACCTCTCTGAAGTTTTCTTCACTCTCGATGCTACATGGTCCTAAGATGTATGTGTAATCTTCCATATTTTAAATTAGTTTATAAGTATTATATAAACATTATTAAAATGGTTTACGATTTAGACAATAAAACTTCAATGATTTCTCCATGAGATGCATATACTGCAATGTGTTGACTAGTTAATGCGTCACCGTTCTTGATAGCTTTTACCATAGATTTGAAGAAATGATATGGTACTTCTCCACTATCTACATAGTGTTTCCATTCCGTTGCATTCATGTTATTTTTTCTTTTTAGTAGAAACAAATCTTTCTTGCTCAGGATCCCATTCACCGTGTTCTAGATTTGCAGAATAAATAGCGTTAGGTCGCGGAATCATATTTCCATCTTTACCTTTTATAAATTTAAAACCTGGGTTTAAAGAAGGTGCCATTAAGGAAGCATCATTAATACCATCTGTAACATTAAAACCTGCATCTTTCTTTTTAGTAGATCCATTAATATTACCATATTTTTGCTCAGTTAATTCTGCATTGTGTATATCTGCTAACAAAATAGCTTGATGAGCATGCATTTCTAGTGCCTTTACTTGATGATCTGCAAAAGGTCCTCTTCCATCTTCTTCCCATGATTTAAGAGTATCTTCAGCCCATTGAGCTGGTGTTCTACCGCCATACATTGGTTTATAATCATCTGGTAAAATACCAGAATCTTGTGCCCATTTTTGAGTGTCATTCATTACTTTCTGACCCTTTTCAATAGTTTCAGGTGTAGTAGGTTCTGCTTTAGTTCCTAAAAATGAATTATGATTATCTGTTAGTGTATGTAATTGCTTATTGGTTTCTTTATTTTTAAAAATACTCTCATCAATTTTATTCTTTGCCGCAGAAGCCGCACCTCCATCTTTCTTAACTGAAACTCCACCCGAAGATTCTAAGTTAACTACAAATGGTAAACCTTGCATTGCTATTTTATCAGCATAATCAGGATCATTAGGATCTAGGTCATTTAAATCAGTGTCCCCTCCCATTGTAATAATATCAGAGACCGGGAATGTTTCACCCGCCGGCAACACAGTTTTGATACCTTTTTTATTCATCCAAACATATGCATAAGATTCTAATAAATCAGAAGATCCCTTTCTCATTGAGTCAACCTCATCCATAGCACTCAATGCATCGATACACGCCGCTTCATATTCCGCAGCGTCTTCAATATCTGCCAATGCTCTCATTTTATCAACAACTGCAAGTTCAGCTTTTGTTGGATTTTCTCCTAACATTTTTTCAACTTCATCAGCAATCTTATTACTATATTCTTTTGTAATTTTGTCAGCAGCTTCTTTTTGACTCAATCCTTCTAAACCAGAAACAGGCTCTAATATTTCAAGATCTTCCATATCTGCCATTCTTGATAACTGTTCGTTATTTCTTTCAATAGCTCTATTAGTTCTTTTAGCAAGAGATTTGATTTGATCTTCGTTTAGATCTGGATTTTGCTTAGCAAGAGCGTTTTCTAATTTGACTGGATCTGGCTTAGACATTCTTGACATCTTTTTACCATCAATTACAATAGATTGTATATTACCGTCTTTGTCAACATCCTTTTCTACTTTAACCTTTCTAGTTTTGCCTGCAGCTAATTTATTAGGATTTATTTGTTTACCTCCTATTTTAGCAGGAATACTACCAGATGTCATTGATGGTGTAGTTTCCATACCACTATCAATTAATGCTTTTTGTAATGATCCATCTTTGTCAGACATTTCTAAAGCCTTTTCTCTACCACCTTGTAAAAAATTACCGGGAGAATTAGAAGCAAAATATATTTTTAAAACTTCACCTTTTCCTGTAGTTGCAATTTTTGCATATTTAGATACCATTTTTGCTTCATCGTCAGAAAGTTTACCCCCATCTAATAATTTATCAAATGCACCTGGAAAAGCAGCTTCATCTTCTGGGTTTTCGAAAGCAATTCTTTTGTATTCACCCTTAACTTTTTCTACTTTCTTAGTAAGTTTCTTCTGAGTATTTTCATTATTATTAACAGAACCGGCTTTAGTCTTTTTACCCGCAATCGTAACTTCTGTACCGTCATGCATGCCCTTTTTTAATTTAGATTTATAATCATTAAACTCTTCCTTATCTTTAAAGTCAAGTTCATTTAATCTATTTGCTTTATCAATTGCAATCTGAAAATTATTTCTAATGTCTCCGAATGTATTCATATTATTTTATTGCTTTAATTGTTGAGATAGCTATGCCATCATATTCTTTTTCTAAGGATTTAACCAATCTTAAGTTTGCATCGTCATCATCATAGAATTGTAGATCATTATAACCCATTTCTATTAGTTCTTTAAACGCTTCCTTTTTACGATCAGATATATTGCCTTTATACTTATGTACAGGATCATTAACTGCGAATATCAATTCATAATCAATTCTATATCCTACATGTTCTCTTAACCATCTATGTATCATCTTACGATCATCTCTAGCAGTTACAATTCCAACCGCAATTTTAGATTTATAAGCCTCTTTAAATATTTTAAGATAATACTCAATAAGTTTACCAGCTTTCATGATCTCTAAAGATTTAAACTCGTCAAAGTTTAATTCTTCATGTTCACCCTTTTCATAAGTGTTAAATTCTTCTGGAGTTAATGAGTAGCACTCACCTGTTTTCTTATTACATACTTTAATTTTTGCAGCAGATATGACCAGCGTGTCGTCTAGATCGAAAACAAGTATCTTAGAGCCATGGTAGGGTTTACCGGTTCTAAAGTTTTTAGCTTCAGTTAAATAATCTTTGTAGTTTTTAACATGTTTCATCTTAGCTTATACGAACAACTTTTAAAAAGTTTACTTGTTGTTCTCCTGTTTTATTTTTAAAGCAGTTATTTTTATATCTATTTTAGCTATTTGAGATTGTAAAGATAACTTCATTCCTGCGAGTGCATGTAATTCAGATTTCAATGGATCTTCTTCTTCTCTTTGTTTTTGAGCGGTCTCAGATGCCTTTAATTTAATTTCACTTCTTTTCTTATCTAGATCCCTGAGTTTTGAATTCAAGTCCTGTACCTTTTGTGCATCTTCGAATATTTCTATTGATTTAATGTGTTTCATTATCTTGTGGTATTTCTTTTTCAATTTCTAATCTCCATAACATATTGTTAGGAACTATAAACTTTCTATTATGTCCATAAACATAAAAAGTAGTTTTCCATATATTTTGTCTAACTATTCTTGCTTTCTTAGCACCTTTAATATAAACTATATCATCAATATCAAAATCACTACCAAATAAAAACTGCACGCCTATTACAAAATTAGATACAAGATCTTTAAATGTAAATGTAATAATAGCAACTGCTGTTAACCAACCCCATTCTGCTATATATTGTCCAATTAATTCTTTCATATCAATCCTTTATTAGTTAGCGTATGTAATACTTGAATCTGACTTTGCATAGTAACTTTCATTGCCTCATCTCTAGAGAAAAATCTTGCATTGCCTATTTCTTCTAATTGTAATTGTCTTTTAGGTACATCTTCTGATTTAAGGCCTATTTGTGACAGGCTAGATATCTCTACTATATAATAATATACAACTTTATTGTATTTATATTTTCTGGAGGTAAGTGTAAACGTATATTCTTGTTTGTCGATAAGATTTCTAGGTATTTTAATACCAAACTCTTCTTTGGTTTCCCTAATTGCAGCTTCTAATGTAGCTTCACCTTCTTCGATACCTCCTTTAGATATACCATATCCGGTATTTGGTTTTCTTCCAGAACTCTGTCCTAATAAGATTTTACCATCAAATATAATCACAAGACCAGCTGAGTATCTAGTTTCTAGAAACTTCTCGTTGATAAATTGTTCATATTTGTTTATGTGTTTCAAAATATATTCTTTTATTCTTTTATTGAAATATCATCTGCTTTGATATCATCATATGTAAATACTGATTTCATATCAGGTGGCATTAAAGGATCTGGCATCCAGTCATATCCCTTACCATTTATTTCTAAAATAACAGGATCATCACCAAAATCAAAATACTGATCTAATTTTCTAGCTGCTCCAATTGAAGTAACTGCAAACGTAGCACTGTATAATTGTTCAGTTGAATTACTACCAGATAATCCAGAACCAAATGTATCACTGTGTCCATTTGCTTCTCTAGCAGACATACCATTCTTTAAAATAATATCTGCATTTTTACGTGCAGTTTTATGATACGCTTTACCAACTCTTGCAGATCCAGATGCTATCATAACACTAAAATCATTACCACTTGAATAACCAACGGCAGTTTTAGTTGTTAATACTCCATCATTAGATTTAGCCCACTTTTTAATTTCTTTTTCTAATTTTACTATTTCGACCGGAGCTTTCTTAGTATCATTAGGCAATTCAACAGATATACTACGCGAGCCAATTACTGGATCATTAAATCCTGCTTTAATAAATAACTTAACTATAGCATCACTCACTTTATCCGATGAATAAGCTTCGTTTATGAATTGTTCAAATAGTTTTATATGTTTCATTATTTTAAACTTGTTATTTTATTACCCGATTTTTGTATAATAACATCGTCGCTCTTTAACATTGATGCCAATGCTCTACCAAAATCTTTTTCGGCAACTGGAGTTGAATGAAGATAACTCCATTCCTTCGCATTCTTGTTTGCCCAATCCATCCAAATTTTCTTAAGCTCTACAAAGAATAATGAACCATCTTTAATTGTATCTAGTCTTTTCTTAATATCACCACTATTCTTGTTTGCCCATTTTTTAAAATCTAAATACGCAAGCTGATTAGGAGTGTCTTGAAATTGTTTTCTACCTTCTGTTAAGAAGCTTTCGAATGTATTAATATGTTTCATTATGCTGTTGCTTCGTCATCTAATCTATTGATCTCTTCTTGAATTTCAAATAATCTCCATTCAAAGTCAAACAGTTCTTGACGACTTAATTTATTTTGTTTAAAGGATTTTCTAGCTCTGCTGTATTCCTCTGTTAATCTTTTAAGAGCTTTTTTAAGTTCGCTCTTAGTCTGATTAATGTTAAGGCTATTTTGGTTCTTAATAGACTTTTTACTTGGATTATCTGTTTTTTCAACAACGACCATGTCGAAGTCTGAAAATAACATCAAGAATTTTTCTGTATTGCCCATGATTGTTTATGTTTTTTAATTAAACACTTATACCTTATATATCAGAACTATATTTTTCTTTAACCCTTCCACTAATAGGTATAGCTTCACCTTGCTCATCTATTCTAACAAATTTAATCTGCGTTGATAATATAATAGCTTGTCTACCATCATACACATTATGAGATCTAGCTTCAACATTTAATGTAACAGAAGAATTGCCAATATTGTTTACTGCTCCGTATATTTTAAGCAGATGTCCTTCTTTTGCTGGTTTTTCAAATACACACTTCTCTATAAGAACTGTTACCATTCTTGGTGTATCACAAACCTGTGATGCAAAAGCTGCACCTGCAGCATCTACCCATGCAAGAAGCTTCCCACCGAATAGATTTCCATGAAATCCTAAATCTGATCTTTTTACTGGATGCGTACTAATTAATTCCATTATTTTATGGTTTTTGCGATAAGTGTTTTAAATTTAGTAGTAGACCATCCGTGATCCCTGTTTAGATAATGTATATCAATAGGTAAGTTATCACCCGTAAATGGTTTATCTCTGTAATCATCTCCTAGGAATCTTACATCAAACTCTCCCATCTTTAATAAATCTAATAATTGAGCCTCATATGTGTAAATATGTACACCGCATATTGATTTTATTTCGTTTAACATTTCAATTCTTTCATCTACATTAAGAATTGGCTTGAGTTTATGTGGTCTTTCAATTGAAGGATCTGTATGTAATAATACTATTAAACAGTCGCACATGAATGCAGCTTCCTTAAACATTTTTATATAACCTGGATGCATTACATCAAAATTACCTGCTATTACTCCTTTTATCATATTAATTGTTTGTAATTATTTTTAAATCTAAAGCTTTCCTACTACATATAATAACTTCTCAAAGTCCGAGACTAATATAAACTTATTAAAGTTATAAAGTAGTTTCTCGTCTTTAAAATACTTTACATAAGAGTGTAAACCCTTACTTAGATATAAACCATCAGATATTTTTTCGTCTTTAGGAAGAGTTTCTGTTTTCATTACAGTCATATGTGTACCAGTGGGTTCTAGAATAGACCATAGATCTTCATTAATGACTTCATTAAAAACTACATTTATCCCCTTATGTCTAAAATTATGAATCACATAAAGTATAAACATGTAATACTTTAAATCTTTTTTATAAATAGTTATACACTCCATAAATCATTTTTTAATAATTTTTCTACTGATTCTTTATTATCATGATAGACTTCTAATAAAACTTCTTGTGGTAAATAAGATGTCTGCCAATCTGTTCTCAAACGGTCATAATTCATTAAATGTACATATTTTTGTTCTCTCCAGTGTGTATAACATGCAGTGTGTGATATTCTCCAGTCAATAGGACTCCACAACTCTCCTTCAGCGGTTCCCCATGGGTTTAGATAATTATCATATTTGTTAGGTATCATCTCAGTTGGCGCAACTTTTAATTTCGTCAATAAGTACCACAATAAACCCTCCTCTAAAAAAAGATAAACATCTTGCATATGTTCTTTATATTGTGATTTTTTAATAGGACTATCTATATTTTCTAGAAATTTAATATTTTTATGACTATAAGATAACGCTGTGTTGTAGTAAATATTTCTAACTTTAGAATTGGCTGTAAACCCAAAAATACCTGGATTGTGATTCATTTTAATTTCCGATATATAATCCGGAAATATCCAATCATAATACCGTACCTTATTGTGGTAAACCATTTCACAGAAATTACTCTCACAGCTTTGAACCAATGTATCTGTAAACTTAGGTATCGGTCCAAACAACATGACATCATTGTCAAAATGTACAAAATCATGACCTTTAAATACTTCAATAGAGTATAGTTTATAAGGACTCATCTTAATAGGCCTTTTATGCGGATATTCGTCTAGAACTGTAAGTATTTCATCATATGGAAAATTCTTAGTATACTCTTTACCTAACTTGTCAGTAATGAGGTAGAATTTATCACCTTTATTTAATTGTTTTTTTATGCTAACGCAGCTCAAATAGTGTAAAGATAACATTCTATTTATTTGATCTTTACTTGTTCGATTATCCGCTAATAAATCGGTAGCAAAGGTTTGTACAACTATCATATGTTATTTATAAGTATTTTTTAAACTTTGTTTCTTCTTTTTTTGCAGATCTTAAAAGTTGATCTGTGTGATACTCTTTAGCAAACTGTAACATGATTTCACTTAATTTAGTATAGTGTGGAAATGCATCGTTATCTACTGGTAAATCTGGCCATTCATTGTTAACTAACCATTCTTTTGGATTTAGATTATTCTCCATAATCTCCATCCTTTAATTTAAATGACCAAAATGACTTGCCCTTTGAACTTTTGTTTGGAAAGTCAAATGCAATTGATTTAATCTTACCGTTATTTTCAGTCCATGATAATGTTTTAATAAAATTTGCAGGTATTCTTGCAGGATCTGAATTAGCAGTCCACTTATCTGAGAAATATATCATGATATCTACCTCAACGTTATTATATATTGCAGCTAGATCTCTTTCAAAACCTTCTAGTGCTGCCCATGCACCTCTGTTTAAAGTTTGATGCTGTAATGCACAATTAGTATAAGAGAATGTGGTCTCTAGCCAATCTTCTCTACATGAAAATGTATTTGCTGGCGCCATATGACCTTTATCCCATATATTATCTGCATAATCTGAAGAAGAAGATGTTTTTAAACCATTTGGTTTCTTAAAACTTATACCATCTCTTGAATATGAAGGTGCAGTACTATTACAAATTACTTTATATTTAACCATTATTGGCTGTTGATATGTTTGAGAATATGTTATCTCATAGATATCTGTTTTTACTTCTACAATACCTAATTCATTTTGCTGTGCAAACGATAACGTACTGAAGATAATACACAGAGATAATAATATTTTTGTTATGTTTTTCATTTTATTTGCTTTATCCATGAAAGTAGATTTGTTTCTGGTTTCCAATCTAAATTCCTTGTGATCAACTCTATATCAGCACATGATCTATGTGGTTCTTCTCTCTTTTCAATATGTACTATTTCACCACCTAGTGCTTCAGCTACTTCTATAACCTGTGTTTCTATTCCGCTACCTACATTATAAACTTGCATATTAGATTGATAATCAGATTCGTGACTTTTCATAATAGCATCAACTACATCACCAACATAAATCCAATCTCTAGTTTGAGTTCCATCACCAGTTACAGTAATAGGACTATATGCTTGATATTGTTCTAAGAAAATTGGCACTGCAGATCTGTATCCACCAGTAGATCTTTGACCTTCTCCGAATACATTAAAGAATCTTAACGCATTGCATTTAAATTCAGATCTGTTATATGTTCTTAGCATGTGTTCCATTTCCAATTTAAAATCAGCATAAGGACTCATTGGATCTAATTGTGCACTCTCTTTTAGTGGTACATCTACTGAATCTCCATAAACTGCAGCCGTAGAAGCAGCAACCATAGAAGTCGCTCCCATTTCATGTGCCCATTCCATAACTCTACGACTTGCAACACATATACCAGTCCAATATTTCATCGGATCCTCTAAACTTTCAGGTACACTAATTGGAGCAGCTAAATGAAATAGTGCATCAAATTCTATCTGAGGCAAATCATCTACTGTAATGTCTATCACCTCTATTTTCATATCAGGACTAGGACGAAGATTATCTGCATCACCAGTACTGAAATCATCTAAGACAGTTACAAACCATCCATTGTCTATTAGATTGTGTACAAGATGACTACCTATAAAACCGGCACCACCTGTAACTACTGCTCTCTTGTTCATAATTCTTTTTCTTTATTACAATTTCCACATGTGTCTAGCCACGGAGCATTTAGAGCTCCACATCCACATGACCAGGATTGATCTACTAGACTCGTCTTTGTACCCATTTAATCAATAGGTTTATGTCCACTTATTAATAATTGCCAATAGGCTTTAAAAGCCTTTTTAAATCTATGTCTTCTCATTCTCCAAATATATCTTTATTAATAATATCTATAACTCTATCTGAGCCAATTGTTTTAGTACATTCAAACTGTCTTTGAGTTCCTTTCCANNCTGGACACCAATTCCAATCACCTTTATCAAATGTATCCCATCCCCAACAACCATGACATACTTGATGGTTATTAACATATGTTGCATCTGCAAACTCTACATAAGGATCTGTAAATCCACTAATAATAGTTACTTTAGCTCCAAGTGCCCAAGCGAACCAAGATAGGCCAGAGGAAATTCCAATAAACATGTCGGCGTTATTGATTGCCAATGCTACTGCTTCTAATGGTTCTGGTAACTGTTCCATGCCAGTGAGATGTGTACCTTCTTTACTAGCATGTAAGACTTTAATGTCTTTTTGATTACACCAATCAATAGTCTCTTGCCAGCCAGTTGGATTGTTCCAGTATTTGGCTTGTGCAGTTGATGCTGTGGCTATTACTATAGATGCGCTCAATGTGTTTGATTTAACTAAGTATCGCGCGTCTAGTTGTGGTCTCTGCTCAGTGTATGGTACACCAATTCTATCGGCAGCGATTTTCCCCAGAGGTATAGTACGCCAATCGTATTTGTGTTCTGCTCTCTGCCATGGTTCTTCCATGGTATAAAAGACTCCGACTCTTATAAGTGCGCCTCTAGTTGGTTGATCCCAATCCAAGAACTCTACACCCCGTTCGGAGTACCATTGCTCATCAAACAACCAGGGTTTGTGTGTCTTCACGTATAATCGCTTTGGCTTGTGTGTATACATCACTGCATGTAACTGTCCCATAAACGATATGGTGTCTCCGAGTGATGATGATGCCATTTCTACAGTTATGTCCCTGTCTTCAAGCGTTACAGTCTCTGAGTGAACTAGTCGATCATCATTGTAAAGTTTAACATGCCACTCAGTCCACCAGTGCCTTGCAGGCTGATACCAGTTACCGGTCTTTAAGTCAGTCGGTGCATAGACTAGATCCTCTCCGTCCCAAAACTCTGCGCGCAATGGCTCTGTACCAGCTTGGTCAATAGTCAATCGCGGGCCATCAATATAGTTTAATTTCCAGATAGGCTTTTTGGGTGTCGGTGGCACTCGGGGACCTCTCTTGGTATCTAAACACCTTTGGTACCATTCGATATGTTGTGCTGTGAAGCGTTCTAGGTCATCAGTCGGGATATTTTTTCCTTGACCCTTTGATGATTTGAGTGTTTTGATTAATTGGTCAACATTTTCATGGAGATCATTAGAGAATGGGACAATGTAAGGTGTAAACATGTCCTTGTACTGTGGTAGATCTCTAGAGAATGTGATTAGACCATGGCCGATCGCTTCACGCAATGCTAATGGACTACACTCCCATGTTGAGTTAAACATAAACGAATCACATGCGCTCATAAAGACGTCGACATCCGTTCTCTCACCCCATACAGTTACGTTAGCGGGTAAGTTTTTCATAATTGGTCCCCAATATTGCTCAAAGTTCTCTGCTTGATTACCTACAAAATGGAAATGAAATTCACCTGGACATTGTGCTTCTACTACTCTAGCGATATCAACACCTTCTGCTTGATTTTTACCAGAAGTCCATAAGCCTACATTTAAAATATGTTTTTTGTCGATCGATAATCCTAATTTACCTCGAGCCTTTGCTCTTTCTAATGTTGAAGGTTTTGTGTCTATTATAGGATATTCTATAACGGGTTTTAAACCACCTCTAGATTCAAACGTTTCTAAATGATATGGAGTACACATAGCATACATGTCTGGATCATTACGTTTATCTATAGGATCAAACCATATGTTGTGACATGTCTCTACTATCTTCCAGTTCTTATTGTACAACCAATCCATTATGGATTCATCTAATTTATTAAAACCATCAAAGGATTCTGGACACTCATCTATATGTATAATATCTGGATTGATCTCTTCAAGTTTTGTCTTTAGTTTCTGACCTCTTTCTGTAATATCAATCGTGTTTAAATAACCTAATGAATGAAATTTATAATCTAATTTCTCTATAAGTTGATCTCGTTGTACATTATAAACTGTACTATATTGTGTATATTCTAATAAATGAACATCATATTCATTATTATTTAACATAGCCTCTACTCTCTTTAGTACAAATTGTGGCATACCACCTGTACTTAGATGCGGCGCTAAAAATAATAGCTTCTTTTTTGGTGTCATATCTTTAATAATTTCTGGAAAATCTGCTTCAGTTGCTATGTCATCGTATAAATTCATAACTGAATCATATACTTGATCTACTTCAGGATGACATTCAAATGTTGGTTTCTTTTCTAAACAATGTATCTGTGGCGGAATTGCCTGTATTGTACCATGTTCTCTGATATTGTATTTCATATTACTAGAACAAAAGATTTCACAACCTCCACCAACATACTTGTATTTATAATCCTGAGAACCCTTTCTATAAGGTGCCCTTAATTTAGGATCTATAGAACTACCTAATTGTATAATATTTACATCCGTAGTTCCTGCAATGTGTAATAAACCTGAATCCATCGTAACTATAGCAGTTGCTTTGTGATTCATCATCCATCTTAATTCTGCAGGGTCGTTATCTGGGTCGTTTAATAAATTAATACCTAGTTGAATATCTAAATCCATTACTGGTTTATCTACTGAAAAAGTACCTACTTCATGTGAATCTCGACCTACTGCAACAACAGGAATTCCTTGTTTATTTAATCTATTAACTAGATCCTGCCATTTATCTTGATCCCATGTTCTACTTGCCCATGTATATGTTGGATGAATTATAACATAATCTTTAAAACCTAAATCACGTTCTCTTTCTATATACAGATCCATTTCCATCTCATCTTGAGTTAAACTAAACCCAAGTGAAATAGCATGAAATTGTCTAATGTCTGTATTAGATGATCTAAATTCTACCTGTTCACCTCTAAGATCATATGTTTTACCAACAATTGGCATAAAAGTTCTATAAACTTTAACATCAGGGTCATACCTTAAAGGATCATCCAATTTAAGTGCTTTAGACACTAATGGATGACCCTCGAATAAAAATGGTTTGCTAGAAAAAACTATAAGCTGTGATTCATATGCCTTTGACAATTTCCTAAGAGTAGGAATTGCAGCTAAAGTATCACCTAATGCTGGTGTGTCGATGCATATTGCAACTTGTTTTGACATTTATTTATATTCTTCATAGGACTTCTCTTCTACGAATTGAGATCCTGTTAATGTGTTGATTTTCTTTTTAACGTCCGATCTATCGTCATTTGTAAAATAAACTGATCTTGCTAATTCAATAAAGTCTTCATTGAATACCTCTGTTTTCTCAAATGCTCTAATATAATCTTCAATATTCCAAAGTGTTTTGTTTACATTAAGTAGATCATCATGTAAGAATTGCAATTCTTTTACTATTACTTGGTCATCTTTGAATTCAGCATATATAGTTCCGACTACAGTATTAAGATAATCATATTCTTTCTGTATATTTACTAATTTATCTGCATCTTTAATCTGATCAAGTTTAATTTTTAAGATAGTTAACTTGTCAATGATCTCTCCGTTTGATACTTCTATTTTCATATTATGATTTTTTAGCGTATGGTTTTGTTAATAATTCTGCTGCAGCTGCAACAAATACTGAATCTCTTACACTCAATACTCCTGCACCTTGTGCTGCATTTGCTGATTGAATTAAAATATTAAGTGCTTGTTGTTCAGTCATAGATTTTACTTCTTCAAATGGTGAAATCTGTGGTACCTCTTTTGTTGTTTGTTCTGACATTTTTAATTGTTTAGTAGTTATATGTATAATATATGATAGGTTTCAATTAGATGTTTAATAATAATTGAATAAGATCTGGTTGTGGAGAAGTGTCTGTCTTATCTTGTCTAACTTGACCATGTGTTAATACACCTTTAATCTTACCTAGGTTAGCAGATTCATTATAATCAAACACTAATGGATTTCCCATTATTGGATAATATATTGATATTCCAGGTTTGGTTTTACCACTTAACATTGTAGATATACCTGATTTTAAATCGATATCGTGTTTATCTGATAATAATAATAAAAGTGCTTTAAGCGCCTTGAGTTGTTCTTTGGAGTATTTATGATAATATCTATGTCCCTTATACTCTGCTTCTAACCTACATACTTGTGATTCGTGGACTTCTGTACCATACCATGTATAAAATTTACCGTCGGTTTCTTTTAAAGGGCCAGAATTGCATAATTCTATACTGATACTACCTTTGTGCATTTTTGAAGATTTAACTGCACCTAAATGATATCCCCAATACTCATCTTTAATTGCTTGTAGTATTTTACCATCCCATTCGGATTCGTCCTCACTTAAGTTATTTATATCTAAAATAGCTGAGATTCCACCAATTACATAATGTGCTCCAACTCTACCTCTTTGATCTGTGGCCCATTGGTCAATCACGTCCTTAGGATTATGTCTACCTTTAGTATCGTGTAAGAAAATCCATTCTTTATTGGTAATTTCTTGAACATATTCACCTTCTGGTAAAGCATATTGCTGTATCCATGTTGCACCTGTGCTGAGATCTGTATCTGATTCTAATTCTAGTGGATTATAATTTAGTTTTAGCCATGTCAATGGTCCAACTATTCCGTCTGCTTTTAATTTGTTTTGTTTTTGAAATAAAAGGACTGCAGTTCTTGACTGATTGTCAAATTCGCCATTAGGATTAATATTTAATAACTCTTGAAGAATTCTAACTAAATCTCCAGTTTGTCCTAGTTTTAAAACATATTTGCTTTGCATAATCTTTCGGTTTTGTTATAAAATCTCTCGATTAATCTATATATTTCATTTTTATTAGTACTCATGTGCTTAAAAGAAAAGACATCTTTCATCGTAGACTTATCAATTATTTTGTATGTTATAGAATATGATGGTCTTCTTTTAAATTTATCTCGCATGCTACTAATAATACTTATCTGTTGTTTAGCTTTACCACAATATCCATGATGAACACTTATGAAAGCAGACACCGTATATTCTGGATGATCATCTAGTGACAGAAAGTAATGCATAGATTTTAAATCATTTGCAATCAAATAAAGAGAATGGATAGTGTTATGATTTTCTCTCATAACCTTTAAAAAAGTTTCTTTCTCTAGTGGTTTAGAAATATAAAGATTCTCTATATTAATTTTAAGCTTACTTGTTAGCATTCTTGTTTTTTATAAAAGCTTCCATATCCTGTTTAGCTTTTTTATCCATGGCTTCATTCCATAACTCTCTTTCAGTTTTAACTACAGGAGCATCATGTGGTAAATGAGGTGTTGGTATTTGTTCAACTATAGCGCCAACTGATGTTGGATTAATTTCTAGAGAATTATCTGCTACCTCTTTAAGTTTTTGATAATCTGCAGTGTCTATTGCGTCTGATTCTACAATAGCTTCAATATCATCTGGTGTAAAATCCTTAACCATGTCGTTCATCGCCATATCTAAAGCATGATCCTCATCAAACTCTTCTGCTAAACCATCATTTATTACAGAATCAAAATCAGCCATGTCTTCTTTTTCTTCTTTAGTCAATACATTGTTGTTGATGAAATGTTTTATATGATCAAAAGTTTGTTCACCTATTTCACCTTCTGGTTCTGATTCTGTCTTTGATAATTGATCAGCTAGATCATTCCATTTTTCTGCTGTTTCTTTATTAATTGTCACATCCATTGATTCGGCTAATGGTGCATTTACTGGGATATCTGATGCGATATCTTCAAAATATTCGTTTGAAGGTTTAGTATCGAAATCATCGTTGTCTTCTATATTGTCACCTAATGTGCCTACTGATACTGTTTCTTCCTCCTCATCTTCTGGTTTGATATAATCTACTAGTGATTTAATAAATCCTAATGCAATTAAAGGTAATATTGCACCTGATACAAATGCTAATATTCTTTTTTGATAAATTAAGTCTTCTTCTATTAAATCAAATAATTCTGACCAGGCAGAAAAATCACCTAAATTTACAAATGCGTGGTACATATTTCCTTGCATTTGCATTAAAGTAATTGCGATGAATAACGCCCAAACAAGAGTCTTATTCATTTTCTTTAAAATTACAAGCGATGCTAATGAAGCTGCTGCTCCAATTTCAAATCCGATTGCTAACGTAACTGCTAACCAATAAGGATTTGATAATTCAAAGAAATTAATAACGTGTATGGTACTCACTATACTGACGAGCGTGTACAGAGACACAAATGTCCCTATTATGAATTTTTTTACTAATTTATTTTCCATGTTTAACTATAATTATTATTTATCCCATTTCTCTAACGGGCATGCAGAGTGAGGTGACATAGATTTTGCCGATATATTACAACCACATCCTCGTATTACTTCACCTGTTTGATTATTTTTCATTTGTTTCCTAGGATCACATGTATTGCCACTTCTCATATAACATGTATTGCAAAGAAATAATCTTTTTTCACTCATTTCTTTTGTTTCTTTGTCTAATACACCAAAATGATCTTTAATTTTATTACCCCATCCTGAAAGAATCTGACTGATTTGAGATGTCTCTTCTTTTGGAGTTTCAATACTCTGTGGTGTTGGTATACCTAGCTTCTCAGACATTCTCTTAATATCATCATTGTATTCTTGTGTTTTATCTTCAGATGCCATAATTGCTTAATCTTCTTTTTCTTCTAATGCGTTAATTGAAATTCTTTCTTTATCTGAAATCTCTTCAATTCTTAATGTTTTCCATGCTGGAACTTCTTTAATAAGTTTAATCATTAGATCTTCAGTAATAATAGTTCTATTTAATTGAGATTGCAATGAATCAACTTCAGCAACTAATGATCTTTGATCTTTTTTGATTTTATCAACGTCTGAATCTATACTACATGATTTAAAATAAGTTAATACTAGTAATGCTATGATTACTTTTGTACCGTGGTCTGCTAAAAATGTGTTAAATTTGCTCATAATTTATGTTTATTTATTTATATATTGTTATTTATTTTGTCTATTTTCTCTGGTGTCAATGCTTTTAAGAATGCAACAAACAATTTGATACATGCTTTTACATCCTTTTTATGTGCCATTTCAACCGTTGTATGCATGTATTTTAATGGAGTTGCTAGAATTGCAGTTGGTGTATTTTCCATAAAGAATGCCATAGTATCATTGCCCATTGAACCAACTGTTAATTGAATTGGTAGTTTTTTATCTAATGCAACCTCTCTTAACATTTGGTTAATTTCTCTATGATTCTGTGCAGTAAATTCTAGACAAGGACCTAATCCACCCTTATTATCTCCATCTTTAGCTTTATNAATTTTAGGAGTATTAGTGTTGTGGCAAACATCATGAACTAGAGCAAGATCTGCTTTTAAATGTTTAGCAATCTTTTTGGCACCCAGGAGGCCAACTTCTTCTTGAACCGAGTTTACAACATAGAGGTCAAATGGTAAATGTATATCATCCTCATAGATCTTTCTAAGTACTTCTGCTATGATGTAACCACCAATCTTATTATCTAATGATCTACCGACATAATAGTCACCAATCTCTTCTAATTGTGTATCAAATGTGATTAGGTTTCCAACTTCAACACCTGCGTTTAACACTGCTTCTTTGTCTGCTAATCCGCAATCTACCCATAATTCATGTTGATCATATCCAGATTCTACTCTTTTTTCTCTAGTGTGTATTGCTGGCCATCCGAATAAACCTCTTACCTTTTTACCATTATGTGTGTGAATCATTACAGTTTTAGATGGTGCAATCATATTATCAGATCCACCATGTCTCTTTACTCTAATCATTCCATTTTTGTCAATATATGTAATGATCCATGCTATTTCATCACAGTGTGCTTCAATAACTACTTTACGTGTATTTACATCAAGAGTCTCATATTTCTTTAATTTACGCTTAAGTAAACCATATGAAGTTCCATATGCATCAGTATACATGAAATCAGAAAATGGGGTGATGTAATCAGTCCATATCTTTTGTCCTTCAGTTTCTTGTGCAACTGGAGCATATGCATTTAAATAATCGTATAAAAATTGTTTGTTTTTTTTCATATTTTAAATACCTTTTATTTCTTTGAACATTTTTCTTCTTCTAATAAATTCCTTTGAATAAAATTCTAGATCTGATTGTGTTAATTTAAAATTCTGTGGAATATTATCCTCTTCATTTGCTATCCAAATTTCACCTCCATCTGCTTTAATTCCTGTCATGTCCCAATATGCAATAAAGTATGCTCCACATTGAATAAAGTAATCTTGAATCCAATCTTCTCGTTTAGGTCTTCTACTATTCTTATAATCTATAATAACAATTTTGTTATCTACTAATTTAGAAATATTATCTACAGTTCCTGCCCAACCTCCACCTTTAGTGGTCCATAAAAATGTTTCTGCTTCTAATACTTCTTTGATTCTATCAAAATAATCTGCACTATTAAAATAAAATTTATAAAAGAATTTCCATGCTTCTTCTAAGTATAATGGTCCGTTCTCTTCTTCGCTGAATTGGTTAACCTCATCATCACCTTTGGTTAAATCTTTAGTAATACTTAGTCTTTCGGTAGCATCACCAGAAGTACTCTTATATAACTCTATGATCCTGTGCATAATAGTACCTCTATTCATTGAAAGTTCAGATATACGCTTAGCTTCTGCTTCACCTACTTTTTTCTTCCATTTCTCAAGACCTGACATGTCTTTGGTATTACCCAAAATAGTAGTAACTGAAGGTAACTTAGCTATCACTTTGTTGTCTTCAGTTACTTGGTAAAAACGAAGTCCATCTTCATGAACTCTTTCTATTTTATATTGATCCAAACTAGCTTATAATTAAGTGCGTCAATTTATCCCATAATCCAATCCAAAGATCAGCATTAACATAGATAAATTTATAAAGCATGAATATAAGAAAACCAACAAAAGTTGATTTCAAGATGTTACCTAATATTGGTAATAAAGATAATTCATCAAATACTGGCCATAAAATAACTAGATATGATGCTGCGTCTGGTAACTTTTGTATTTGTGGATAAACCATATCTGCTAATCCTATTTGTAACATAAAGTTACCATATGTTGATATCTTGTTGAGTACATATGCTTGTTGAATTTCTCCGGATGCAGTTTGCACTTCTTCTGGTAAATTAACAACTCCATAAATTCTACCCAACCAATCTACTCTCAATTGAAAATCTTTATTCAATGATTCTTTATTTTGATTTGCAGTTTTACGAAATATCCACCAAACTCTTATGTCTCCATATAATTCTTTCCAATATACGAATGTGTTTAAAAACCATTTTCCCATGTTAATTTGTTTTAGTAAGTTGTTTTAGTTCTTCTATTGTTTTATTACCCGATGCTTTGTTGATAATATCACCATCTTCCATATAGAATAATGCAGGAATCGATCTAACTCCGAATTGTTTAGATAATTCTTGTTCGGTTTCTACATTAACCTTAATAACTTTGACGTCATTTGTATCATTCTCAAATTGTTCTAATCTTTTACCTAACACCCTGCATGGCCCACACCAATCTGCATAAAAATCTACAAGTACTCTTCCTGTTTTAATTTGTTCTTTTAATTCCATATTTTAATATTCTAATGTCCATTCTGTTAGCAATTCATTATCAGTAAGTCTAATATACATATCCATCTGCATGAAAATAGCAACTTGGCCTTCCATTGTCAGTACCTTAGTATATTCCACTGAGTCATTAAATCTTTCTTCAGCATCACCATTATATAGTTCATCGCTGATTTTAATAAGATTATCAATTGATTCATCTTGAATCCAAATTTGTATTTGCATAATAGTTGTTTAAGTATTATATGTCTGATGTATCAATTGTTTCACTTAAATATATTTGTGAGTCATTAAATTCTTTTTTAGACATTGATAAAAAATCTTTATATGATAAGTTGTACCTAATATTGTCTGATATGTTTGTTCTCATTATAGTGTCTATCATTTTTGGTCTGTGTATAGTTCCACGTCTGTCCATTTTAGATAAATAACCATCTGTTAATTTTGTGATTACACCAAAGCCTAGCTCTGAAAGGTCATAATCCATTGTATCAAATTCAATATTTCCATCAATTACTTTTTTATATGCACCTATTTTCATTAAGATAGATGAATCATCACTAGTTCTTGGAAATGTCCAATCTTCAAAGTTTTTACCTTTATTAATTTCTATTAATTCTCTCTTACTGTATAAGCTAAGTGGTTTATCAGTTACTGAAATATCTAATAATAAGCCACATTTGTTTAATGCAATATTGTTAAGCGTGTTCATGTCTGATTCTACTTGATTCCAATCGGTATTTTCATCATAATCATATAGAAGATATAGATCTAAATCCCATGTTTGTTTTTTATATAGAAACCCTCCGACAATTGTTATCTTATACTTGGTAGACAACTGAGCTACTTCACTGTTTTTAAAAAACGTTCTTACCAAATCATATGTTGGCCTAGACCAAGCATTAGTGGTTGTTATATTTCCTATCTGATAAAAGAATTCCCCCATGGTATATTTATCTATATAAGAATTCTTTCAAATCATCCCTACTAGTCGGTGCGTTCCATTTAGGATCATACCAAAATCTTCGCTTATTGCGGTCCATTCTAGTATCCATGTTCTGGTTTCCGTAACATAACATAAATCTTTCCTGTATTGCATTTTCTCCAAATGGATTATCCCAATCTTTGATGCTTCCACCGCCCTTTGCGTATGCTAACATTGGAATATCTGTACATAATTCTAGTATTTTTGGGTATTTTGCAATCTGCTGTGCAGCTGGAAGAAATGGATCAACATCACCGGCTCTGAATATAATTTCAGCTCTTAAGTAATTACCAATGCCATTAAACCATTTTTGATCCATTAGGACTTCATATAATGGTTTCTTGAATGTTCTTTTTGTAAGATTAGTCATTATGTTTAAAAAGAATTCTCTAGGTTCAGTAGTTGGATCTGGCCCTCTGTCTTCGTTCCAGCTTAATCCTTGTGTCCATTTACCAAATCTTCTTACATCTACAAAAGAAAGTACGGTCCCGTCTTTTCTGTAGAATTTAAGATGAGCGTGTTTTGATTCTTGATCAACATTTGTTAATTCAAAATGACCACTCATACCCATTGTCATTCTAATTGTAATGGTTTCTGGGGAATCTTCATCTTTAATAGTCATAACTATTTCTTTACCTTTACTTTCTGTACTTATACGAAAATAACTAAAAGGAATGTCTAGTTCTTGTCCTTTGTGCTGTGGATTCTTTTTTACATTAGTATATGTAATGTTACTAGAACATGAGTTTACATAATCTGATGTTAATTTAAGTTCTGCTAATTCTGGCATATTTTTGGTTTTAAAATGGTAAATCGTCTGATTCACTAAATACTCTATCTAGTGCTGCATATTTCAGTGGTGTCATATTTACCTCTGATGTATCCATTGACGCAAATGGTGTTCTATGTAATTTAGTTGCATCCCACTGTTGATTAGGATATAATCTATTTTGGTTTTTAGCAATTAATTGTGCTTTAGAAAATGCGTGACTGTCATTATCACCTTCTATATAGATTTCGTATGTTACTGTATATCTCATTGAATAGTTTTTAAAAGTGTTACAAATAGAATTTCAGAATATAAAATTATTGCTACAATTAATACAATGTCTAGGCTATCTAGTTTATTAATGAATGTTTTGATTTTCTTCATGGTTTTGATTTTAATTATACTACTAATATACCACAAATAATTGACATAAAAAAACTTTTATGCGTTTATTTCTTACCGTGATGAATTAACACATGATCATCAAAATATTGATCTAATAATTCATTCCATTCTTTAGTTTCCATTAAAGTAATATGAAGATTTTTACCATCTGGAAATGCGTTGTTTGATAATCCTTTAGGTATAGTAAGAATAACTACGCCATCATCTGTTAAATAAGATTTCATTTCTGTTAATAGTTCTGGAAGCTCGTCTAATGGTACATGTTCTAAAACCTCAGTACACATAATAATATCGAATTTGCCTGTAGGTTTTATACAATATTCTGGGTGTGCAGGATCATATCTATAAAATCCTCGCAATCTTTGTCCAAAGAATTCGCTAGCTGTTTGCAATTCCTTTTGTCTTGGTATTCTAACCTTACGTGTCCAATGAACACCAGATCCACTTCCAAAGTCTAAAATAGTAGCGCTACCTCTTTTGTCTAGTTCATATTCTAGTTCGTCGTATATCATTTGTATACCACCTCCATCGAATACTGTTTTTTCTTTAAGTGTAACCATTTTATCACCTCTTAGAAATGGTTTACCTTCAAATATGTCTTTATAATATTGTAAATATTTACCCATGCGTGTGAATGTTTATCTATTTTATAGATTTAATTAGCTTTGTTTCACAAAATTAATCTGTCACATACACTATCTGAATCTTATCAGTAGAGTCTAGTGGAAAACCTGCGTCTTCGGCATTCCAAACTAATTCTGTTCCGATTTCTAATGAATCCGCGATTATTATATTACCGTCCTTTTTCCATGAATAACTAGATTCGCGTATCAAGTGTCCATTAACAAATACTTTAGTATTATCTGTTTCAGTGGATGATTTAGTTAAAATAATTCCAGTATCACCAGTAGATACTGCTGTAAAAAAGTTTTCGGTGATAGTATCAGTAGAATTTCCTGAAAAGTTAGGTTCTACCCAACATAAATTAGCATCTGCTGTAATTCCAATATCTGATGCTGTTTTTATTATAGTAGTGAATCCATTTCCTGGGTTACCCGTTTGGCTAGTATATGATCCTATCGGGTCGATTCTAAGCGCTCTTTCCCATTCTGGTAATTCCAGCCATTCGGCTTGGCCTAATTGACCCAAGTTATTAAAGAAACCAATTGGTATTAAACTATAAAATTTATTGGTTTCTAAAACATAAACCAACATTCCTATCTTTCTACGACCTGAAGTGTAACCCCCATCACCGGAAAGTGTAAATGCATTATAGACTCCATTAGAATCGTTTGCTAAAGTTGGTATTAAGTTTCTTTCTGTGATTGAAATTACTTCTTGAAAGCCACCCTTTATATTCATAGAGTGTATAATACCGTCATGTGCGGAATTAGATGGTGTTAATTGATTTCCAAAATTAATTCCTGATGGAAGAGTTGGCATAGGTGATATATGTTTTTATTTATATATCATNATCTATATGNNTNAAACAAAAAAAGACCTACAAATTAATGTTTATGATTTATTTTTACATTTATCATTATGCCATCTAGTCATATGAGATTTTGCCATGATTCTACCACAATATCTACAGGGTTCTGTCGCAACTGGTAATGGTTTTCCAGTTTTTGCAATTCTATGTGTTTTTGCCATTTTATCTCGCTCTTCTTGTGACATAATTCTACCAGTAGCTGCTTTAGATAATTTAGCTTTAGTATCTTTAGAATGAGGATTCTTTCTTCCTATCGCATTCTGTCTAATCCTCTCTCTAGTTTCTTCTGAAACACCATTTCTGAATTGTTGCTTTGCAGATTCTCTTAATTTAGCTTTAGTTTCTTCAGAAGTAACACGTCCTAGATTTCCCTGACCACCTTTAGTTAGATTATAACCATTATTGAATGTATTAAAGTATTCAATCCAGTAAATCTCCTGATCATTTAGGATCTCATGTGAGTTTATGTTTCGTTCTAGAATTTCCTTTGTGAAGTTTTCCTTACCATATTTGTCAATAGCTTGATTGATAAGTGTTCCAGAACCATAGTAATTCTTAGATTCTTCTACAGTTTTAGATTTAAGTCCAATATAGGACTTGCCATTAATGTTGTTTGTGATTTTGTAAATGTACATAATATAAAGTATTGTTTTGTAGTTATACTATATATCTAATAAAAAAGATCCTCGGGACTAATATACTTTGAGTAACTACAAACAATACATATTATGTGGAATCCGAGGATCTTAGAGATAAAAAAGATCTACCGAAGTAGATCTTTTAAGTGGAGATACTGAGACTCGAACTCAGAATACAGCCGTGCAAGGGCAGCGTGATAGCCAATTTCACCATATCCCCATGAAGCATTCGCTCCATTTAGTTGTCCAATAGCAATTGAGTTAGACTCTCTCGGTTGGTACATAATTATATATCAACTAAGCACTATTGATAAAGATCACCCTGTAAAAAATAAAAAATAAAAATAGTTTAGTTTTATTACTTTTACAAAATAACTTTGTTGCATAAAAAAGAGACCTTTCAGTCTCTTTTTCTAAATAATAAAAAAGGAAGGATCATGTACTA
>JGI24539J26755_10000090_pt1 | contig 38258 bp, 37 predicted proteins | sample NorSeaMetagenome_2_FD_26755 | JGI IMG/M metagenome (IMG submission 26755) | reverse complement strand
GGAGGCTTAACCCCAAGAGGAAAAATTATGTCTATTGTCAGTATGCGCGATATGTTGCAGGCTGGTGTGCACTTTGGCCACCAAACCCGCTTCTGGAACCCCAAGATGAGTCAGTTTATTTTCGGCTCACGAAACAAAGTTCACGTCATTAATTTAGAGCACACAGTTCCAGCTTTTAACGAAGCCCTGGAAATTCTTCGTGTTGAAGCAGCAAAAGGTAACCAGATATTATTTGTGGGTACCAAAAGAGCTGCGCAGAAAATTATTAAAGAGCAAGCCGAACGTTGCGATATGCCTTATGTAAGTCATCGTTGGTTGGGCGGTATGCTCACCAATTATAAAACGATTAGAGCATCCATTCGTCGTTTTCGAGATCTAGAGTCTCAGGAAAGCGATGGTACGTTCGACAAGCTGAACAAGAAAGAAGTTCTAACGCGAACGCGTATGAAAGATAAGCTCGAGAATTCTATCGGTGGTATCAAGGATATGAATGGCTTGCCTGATATTTTGTTTGTCGTTGATGTTGATCACGAGCGTATTGCGATCAATGAGGCTAACAAGCTAGGTATTCCAGTAGTGGGTATTGTTGATTCGAATAGTAATCCGGACGGTGTTGATTACATCATTCCAGGTAACGACGATTCTATTCGAGCCATTAAGCTTTACGCTGCTTCAATTGCCGATGCAGTACTAGAAGGCAAAGCACAGTCTGCAACTATCACTAGTAAAGACGAGTTTGTAGAGCAAACTGAAGATGTTACAGCTGCACCTGAGGTGATAGCTGAGGTAGAAGCTGCTGAGCCGCAAGTCGAGGTTGTCGCAGAAGCGCCAAAGGCCGACGAAGCGGTATAACTGCTAGCGACTTTATAGTTATCTAAAGGGGGTTTTGGCCCCCTTTATTTTAAACGAAAAACACGATTATGAGAGGAATATGATGTCACAGGTAACATCAGCATTAGTAAAAGATCTGCGCGAGCGCACTGGTTTAGGAATGATGGAATGTAAGAGAGCTCTGGTTGAGGCCGGTGCTGATATCGACAAGGCAATTGAAGAGTTGCGCAAGTCGAGTGGTATGAAGGCGGCGAAAAAAGCTGGTCGTACCGCAGCTGACGGACTCGTGTCGGTGAAAGTTGACGGTGGGTTTGGTGTAGTTGTTGAAATTAACAGTGAGACTGACTTTGTTGCTAGAGACGAAGGTTTTCAAGGGTTTGTTCAAACCGTAGTCGACGCAGCTTTTGACTCCAAACAAACTNACATGGCAGCGTTGATGTCAGGTGAGCTAGAGTCTTTGAGAGAAGCTCTAGTNCAGAAAATTGGCGAGAATATTTCGCCACGTAGAGTCTCTAATATCGATGCAGCCGTGGTTGGTGGATATGTTCACAGTAACAACAGAATCGCTGTTATAGTAGGCCTTAGCGGTGGTGACGAGGCTCTTGCTAAAGATGTAGCAATGCATGTGGCAGCGGTGAATCCTGCAGTGGTGAGCTCAGATCAGATGTCTCCAGAAGTGGTTGCTGCTGAGAAGGAAATTTATGCGGCGCAAGCCAGAGAGAGCGGTAAGCCCGAGGAAATCATTGAGAAAATGATTGCTGGACGAGTGAGCAAGTTCTTAAAAGAGAGCAGTCTCGTTGATCAGCCGTTTGTAAAAGACCCTGATGTGACCGTCGGCAAATTAGTTAAGGCCGCAGGGGCAGAGGTTATATCATTTGTTCGCTATGAAGTCGGCGAGGGAATCGAAGTAGAGGAAGTTGATTTTGCGGCAGAAGTTGCCGCACAGGTTAAGGGTGCTAGCTAACTAATATTAGGAATCGTTATGACAGTTTCTGGTAATCAAAAGCAGTACAAGCGCATTCTTCTCAAGCTCAGTGGAGAGGAATTGATGGGTAGTGAGGGCTTTGGTATAGATCCCAAGGTCCTTGATCGTATGGCGTTAGAAATCGGTCAGCTAGTTGGTATCGGTGTTCAGGTCGGGCTAGTGATCGGGGGCGGTAACCTGTTTCGCGGTGCGGCATTAAATGCAGCCGGAATGGATCGTGTTACTGGTGACCACATGGGAATGTTGGCCACGGTGATGAACGCTTTGGCGATGAGAGATGCGCTGGAGCGGACTAATATATCGTCTCAAGTCATGTCAGCCATTCCTATGAGCGGTGTTGTTGAGCACTATGATCGCCGACGCGCGATACGCTACTTAAAAGACGGTGACGTTGTTATTTTTGCGGCGGGAACCGGCAATCCCTTTTTCACTACCGATTCTGCGGCCTGTTTGCGTGGTATTGAAATTAATGCTGATGTGGTACTCAAAGCGACTAAGGTCGATGGAGTCTACAGTGCGGATCCCATGCTTGACCCCAAAGCAGAGCTATATTCTAGCCTGACCTATGATGAAGTTCTGGACAAGAAGCTCGGTGTTATGGATTTGACGGCTATTTGTCTGTGTCGCGAGCACAAAATGCCTTTGCGGGTGTTCAGAATGTCTAAGCAAGGCGCTTTATTAAATCTTGTTGTCGGCGGCGATGAAGGCACGCTGATAGAAGAAGACTGAGAGATTAAATGATGATTGAAGAACTTAAGAGTGATGCAGAAGCGCGAATGTCCAAATCGTTGGACGCTCTGGCGAACGCCTTTAATAAAATCCGTACCGGTCGAGCGCACTCTAGCTTGCTGAACGGGATCTCTGTTGACTACTATGGGGTTGACACTCCCTTATCTCAAGCAGCATCGATTGTTGTTGAGGATTCACGGACGTTATCAGTTACACCGTGGGAAAGGTCGCTGGTTCCGGATATTGAAAAAGCGATAATGAAGTCTGACTTGGGTTTGAATCCATCTACCGCGGGTACAGTTATTCGTATTCCGCTCCCGGCACTGACCGAAGAAACACGCAAGACCTACGGTAAGCAAGCCAAGGCGGAAGCCGAGAATGCCAGAGTTTCTATTCGTAATATTCGGCGCGACATTCTTTCAGATGTGAAAGATCTGCTGAAAGAAAAAGATATTAGTGAAGACGAAGAACGCAAAGCTAATGATGACATCCAAAAAATAACCGATCGTTTCGTTGGTCGAGTAGACGAATCCTTGGCTGCTAAAGAAAAGGATTTGATGGAGATTTAATCTCCTTACCTGACAGGGACGCATATTCGCAAGCAATAAGAGGGGTCTCTGGTTGCTGCAATAGTGTTGGTATTATCGATATACCTTTCGCTATTTTAAAACAAACAGTGTTTGTAGATTGGATGATTAGATGCTTAAACAAAGAATAATAACCGCAGTTGGTATGGCATTATTATTTGTAGCGATGTTATTTCTATTGCCTAGTATTGGTTTTGCTATCGCCATCATACCTTTAGTTTTGATTGCGGCTTGGGAGTGGTCCAAGCTCATCAAAATTGACTCTACTGCTGGTAGAGTTGGGTACCTCATAGTATTGGTCTGTATCCTCGCTGCCGCGGCCTTTTGGTTAGGCATGCCCGATAGCTTTCAGCCTCAACGGGCTCACAACATTCTGCTTGGGGCAGCGGCTTTGTGGGCGGTAATATTCCTGTGGGTTCAAGGTTACCCGTCAAGTTCTATTCTATGGTCTCCAAGGCCTATTCTAGGCATCTTGGGTCTAATGCTTCTGACTTTTACGTGGTTGTCGGTGGTCTCTATTTTGGCCAGTGATTACGCTCAGTGGGGGTTGCTGGTCGGTGTCATCATTGTTGTTTTGGCTGACGTTGGCGGCTTTGTTGCTGGCAAGTTGTTTGGTAAGCACAAGCTAGCACCACTGGTGAGCCCAGGTAAAACGTGGGAAGGTTTTCTTGGTGGAATGGTTTTTCAGTTATTACTAATTGCTAGCTTGGCAGTATATCTCCCTGCAGAAATTTCTTTCATCAAACTGTCGCTGTTAGTATTTCCCGTCGCGCTTTATTCGGTGGTTGGTGATTTGTTTGAAAGTATGGTCAAACGTAACAGCGGTGTGAAGGATAGCGGCGCTTTGCTTCCCGGTCATGGCGGCGTCTTGGATCGCATTGATGGCATCATGGCAGCGCTGCCGTTATATGCGCTTGTGCTCGGGGTCTATTCCTCTTGATACTTCAGCAGATAACAGTACTGGGCGCAACGGGGTCTATTGGCGTTAGCACCCTGGATGTGGTGGCTCGTCATCCTGAACGTTATAGCGTTTTTGCACTCTCCGGTAACACCAAAGTGAGTGTGCTGGCCGAGCAGTGTAGAAAACATCGACCACGGTACGCTGTGGTAATGGATGATGATACTGCCGTTCACCTGAGGGGTCTGTTGGCGACTCTAGATACGCCTATCGAGGTACTTGTTGGCACCGATGCTCTTTGCGCGGTCTCCAGCGATAGCGAGGTCGATATAGTGATGGCTGCTATTGTCGGTGCAGCGGGTCTTATGCCGACCCTGGCTGCAGTCAATGCTAACAAAAAGGTGTTGTTGGCCAATAAAGAATCCTTGGTAATGGCCGGACACCTTTTTATGCAAGCGCTCAAGTCTTCGTCGGCGGTTTTGCTGCCTATCGACAGTGAGCACAATGCGATTTTTCAATGTTTACCGCAAAATAAGCACGATTTGTCGGCAATTGGGGTCAGTAAACTATTATTGTCGGCTTCCGGTGGTCCATTTCGAGGTTGGTCAGCTGATCAAATGAAAAATGTAACCCCTGAGCAGGCTTGCGCTCATCCAAATTGGAGCATGGGGAATAAAATTTCGGTTGATTCGGCGACTCTGATGAATAAAGGGTTAGAGTTGATTGAAGCGTGTTGGCTGTTCGATATGCCGGCAGATCAGGTCGAGATAGTGGTCCATCCGCAGAGTATTATTCACTCGCTTGTTCAATATATTGACGGGTCAGTTATTGCTCAATTAGGTAATCCAGATATGCGTACACCGATCGCTCATGCACTTGCATGGCCTGAAAGAATTGACTCTGGTGTGAAGGATTTAGATTTATTCGATGTTTCTCTTCTTGAATTTGAGCGTCCCAATTTTGCCGATTTCCCATGTTTAGAACTTGCATGTGAGTCTGCTCGTATAGGCCTTGATGCACCCGCAGTGCTCAATGCTGCCAATGAAATTGCGGTCCAAGCTTTTTTAGATCGGCGCATTGGTTTTACTCAAATTGCCGATGTTGTCAAAGAGTCGCTGTCTAATGCTATATTTAGTGAACCTCGGTCACTTATTGCAGTCCAAGAGTCCGATACAAAAGCTCGCAGTTTTGCCGCTGCCTACGTTTCGAGGATAGAGTCTTAGATGCTGGATATAAGTTTGACGATTTTTTATACGTTTATTGCACTTGGCACATTAGTGACCTTTCACGAGTTCGGTCATTTTTGGGTGGCTCGGCGCTGTGGTGTGCGTGTAGAGCAGTTTTCTATTGGCTTTGGAAAAGCGCTTTTCAAGTGGCATGACAAACAGGGTACCGAATTTATTTTCGCCATTCTGCCTCTAGGGGGCTACGTTAGGATGCTTGATGAGCGTGTGGGTGACGTAGCACCCGAGGATGCTCCTTTCGCCTTTAATAGGAAAAGTCCTTTACAGCGCTTGGCAATAATCAGCGCGGGTCCAATAGCCAACTTCTTGCTGGCTGGGGTGATTTTTTGGTTCATTTTTCTAGGGGGCGAGCGCGGTTTGACGCCAGTGATTGGCGAAGTTAAGCCTACATCAATTGCCCAACAATCCGGTTTTGAATCGGGTATGGAGATCGTCGATATTGCCGGTAATCCGACGGATTCATGGGCATCTGTGTCCCGAGAGTTATTCGACTATATTGGGACTAGCGGCAATATTCCTTTTTCAGTGACTTATCCTGATAGTGCTATTCGCTATGAGCTACTTGTCCCGGTTGTTGACTGGTTAGCTAAAGAAGAAGCACCTATGCCGCTTAGAACACTTGGGATCTCACCGCCTTTTGTTCTTGATTCACTGTCTATTTCCAAAGTTGTTGAGGCCGCTGCAGGTGATAGAGCAGGCTTATTGGCGAATGATCAGCTCATGGCGGTTAATGATGTTGCCATAACCTCGGTTAGTGTATTTATTGACCAGATTTCTGAGAGTACCAATGAGTCTCTCAAGTTAAGTATTGAAAGGCTTGATGCGGATGGAGCTGTCAGTAATCTAGATATATATGCCACTCCAGAGAGTGTCATGAGAGAAGGCAGGAAAGTCGGGCAGTTAGGTATCCAGTTATCTTCGAGTGTTACCTACCCAGAATCGCTGATAACAGAAATTGAATATGGCCCTCTCAGTGCTATACCCAGGGCATTTCAAGAGGTTGTTGATAACTGTATTTTTGTCGTTAAATCGGTTGGTAAGTTAGTCTCTGGTAACCTCAGTCCTAAAAATCTGAGTGGACCGATCACCATTGCTAAAGTCGCGGGTGATACTGCACGTTCGGGCATGGATAATTTTATCCGCTTTGTCGCTATTCTGAGTATAATGCTTGGCGTGATGAACCTGATGCCTATTCCCGTCTTAGATGGGGGCCACATAGTGTTCATTTTGGTCGAAGTAATAAAAGGATCTCCAGTCTCTGAACGGATTCAACTTGCTGGCTATAAGGCAGGGTTTGCAATGCTTATAAGCTTGATGGTATTTGCCACATTTAATGATCTCATGCGTCCATTTTGAGTTCTCTTACATCACTTCCTCACTAGGGTTATAGATTTTAATGAAGCAACTGCTAATTGGTTTGATTGTATTGTTTTTGATGACGTCTACTGTGTCTTATGCTGACGATTTTCAGGTTTCAGATATACGCATTGAGGGCCTTCAGCGTGTGTCTGCGGGGACAGTATTTGCTGCACTGCCAATCAGTGTGGGTGATACCGCTGATGACACCACGGTCCGAGAAGCGACAAGATCGCTTTTCCGAACGGGCTATTTTGCTGATGTCATTATGGCTCGCGAGAATGGCATTTTGGTCATTGGTCTGGTGGAGCGCCCAGCGGTAACTGAAATCAACATTGAAGGTAATAAGGCGATCGAAACCGACCAGTTNATGGACGCTCTCCGCGATAATGGGTTGGCCGAGGGTCAAATTTTCCGTCAAGTAATTTTGGAGGGTATGAGCCAAGAATTACAAAGACAGTATGTTTCCCAAGGGCGCTATGGTGCGCTTGTGCAAACTGAAGTTAAAGAGCTTCCGCGTAATCGAGTTGCCGTCAACATCGATATTGATGAGGGTGATGTCGCTAAAATTCGCCATATTAATATTGTCGGTAATAGTAATTTTGCCGAGCCGACTCTTCTTGAGCAATTTGAACAAAATAGAACTGGCTGGTTGTCATGGATTACCAGCGATGACAAGTATTCTAGAGAAAAGCTGTCGGGAGATTTAGAAACCCTTGAAAGTTGGTATTTGGACAGAGGCTATCTAAAGTTTCAAGTGCTCAGCACACAGGTCTCGGTAAGCCCCGACAAAGAGTCTGTTTTCATTACCATTAATGTTGATGAGGGGGATGTTTACACGATTAGTGGTATAGATCTGGCCGGTGACATTATTATTCCTGAAATTCAGGCTCGTGCGCTGGTCCTGTTGCGGGAAGGGGTCATATTCTCCCAGGCATTGATGACAGCGTCCAGCGACTACATAACGCGGCGACTAGGTAATGAGGGATACACATTTGCCGAAGTTGAAGGGTATCCTGAGATTGATGAAGATACCAAAACGGCTACTGTCACTTTTTTGGTGAAGCCCGGTATGCGCGCCTATGTAAGACGTATCGAGTTCCGGGGGAACACCAAAACAGCCGATTCTGTCTTGAGGCGTGAGATGCGCCAAATGGAAGGTGGCTCGGCTAATAACGCGCTTATTGAGATGTCTAAAGTTCGCTTAGAGCGGGTGGGTTTCTTTAAGGAAGTGAGCGTAGAAAACATTCCAGTTGCGGGAACTAATGATCAGATTGATGTAGTCTACACCGTAGAGGAGCAACCCTCCGGCTCGGTGGGAGCTAATCTGGGTTATTCGCAGGGCTACGGTTTGCAGTTGGGTGCTAACCTGACTGAAAATAACTTTTTCGGCACAGGTAAGCAGGTGGGTGTTGGTATCAATAAGAGCGCATACCAGAGCTCGCTTAATTTCAGTTATTCTGAGCCTTACTTTACAGTCGATGGCGTGAGTGCCGGCTACAGCATTTATTTACGAGAGACCGATTATAGTAAACTTAGGTTGCAGCCGTTTTCTCAAAATACTAAGGGTGCAAGTGTCACTTGGAGCTACCCCGTATCTGAGGTGCAGCGCATCGGGTTTGGTTTCACCTTTGAGGAGCTAGAGTTAGATCTGGGCGACTATACGAGCTCCCCGGTTATCGAAGACTTTGTTGCAGCTAATGGTGATTGGTTCCGTTCGCTTAATTTCAACATCAATTGGGTCAAATCTACATTGAATCGAGGAATCTTTGCTACTCGTGGAACATCACAGCGACTTGGTATTGATTTGGCTATGCCAGGGTCGGGGTTGGAGTTTTTTAAACTGACCTATAAGGCGACGCATCTACGCGGGCTGACACGGGACTTTACACTCAAGTTAAAAGCCGATCTTGGGTATGGTGAAAGTTTTGGCGACACTAGCCAAATGCCATTCTTTAAGAATTTTTATGCCGGTGGTTTGGGCTCCGTTAGGGGTTATGAGAAATACTCACTAGGGCCCCAGAATAGTATGTCTCAGGGATACTCTCGAGCTCGCCCAGTGGGTGGTAATGTTCAGATTGTCTTAGGTGCTGAGGTTATTTTCCCTCTACCGTTTGTTAAAGATCAACGCTCTGTCCAGTCAGCGATATTTTTTGACGCAGGTAATGTTTTTAATACCAAATGTGGTGATCTTGAGGTAAATTGTTATAGCCCTGAAGAGGGTGAGCTGCGTTACTCGGTCGGTCTGGGTGCAACTTGGTTAAGCGGTTTTGGTCCGATTACTTTTAGTGTCGCCAAACCCCTTAATTCAAATGAGGCTGATCAAACAGAAGTTTTCCAGTTTTCGCTGGGAAATCAATTTTAATTTAATATTAGGTTTGGAGAAGTGTTGTGAGAAATTTGAAAGGGTTCGTTTTACTGTTAGTTGCTGTACTGGGTTTTTCGTCGGTCGCTTCTGCCGAGGACAAAATTGCAATAATTGATGTACAGCAGGCTATGTTTGCCTCTGATTATGCGCAGGCGAGTGTTAAGCAGTCGATCGAAAGTGCAGATTTTGTAGCGTTAAAGGCTAAAGCCGAAGGCTCTGCGGCAGATTTACAAGCAATGTCTAAAGAAGCTGAAGCGAAACGCCTAACTTGGTCTGCAGAGGAGGCCGCTGGACATCAGAAGAGAATGTCCTATGCGAAAGCCGACTACGACTTAGCGGTGCAGAAAATTCAAGGTGAGCAAAAGCAATTGCAGCAGAAAGTATTACAGGATTTGTCTCAGGTATTTCAGCAGGCGCTTACCGAAGTGATACAAGAGGAAGGTGTTACCTTGTTGCTACGAGCTGAATCAGTTTTATCTGCTAGTGCTGAGAACAACCTTACGGCAAAGGTAGTTGACCGTCTAAATCAAAAGACAAACGCAGTTAATGAAGAGAAATAATGGCCTTTTATGAGTGTCGAGTTTTCGCTGAGTGAAATAGCCGCCTATCTCGAAGCAGAGATCAGGGGTGAGTCTGAGCTAAGAATAACTGGCCTAAGCACGCTGCAAGAAGCGGGTGAGGGTCAGTTGGCTTTTTTAGCCAATCCCAAGTATGCAAAACAACTATCTGAGACGCGCGCCTCGGCAGTGATATTGACTGCTGATAAAGCAGCCGATTTTAAGGGTAACTGCTTAATCGTTGACCAACCTTATCTTGCCTATGCCCGTATTTCTAGCTGGTTCGAGACGTCAACTTTAAANCCTGCATTGATTCACCCCAGTGCCGTTATAGATTCGAGTGCTATNGTGGCTAAGGATGTCTATATCGGGCCAAATGTTGTTATAGAAGCGGGTGCTGAGATTGCCTCAGGTTGTCATATTGCTGCCAATAGCTATATTGGTGCAAGATCGTCTATAGGTTCAAATGGTTATATCGCGGCTAATGTATCAATCTACCACGACGTGAGAATTGGTGAGCAGGTTCGTATTCATAGCGGCAGTGTGATCGGCGCGGATGGTTTTGGTATAGCACCTAAGCCGGACCGCAGTTGGGAAAAAATACACCAAATTGGTGGTGTCACAATAGGCAATGACGTGGAGATTGGTGCCTGTACTACTGTTGATAGAGGCGCTTTATCAGACACCAAGTTGGGTGACGGCGTTAAACTGGATAACCATGTTCAGATAGCTCACAACGCCGTGGTGGGTGATCATACAGCTATGGCNTCGTACTCTGGCTTGGCCGGTAGCGCAAAGGTAGGCCGGTATTGCATCATGGGTGGTGATGCCTGCATTGTTGGGCACGTGACTGTGTGTGACAATGTGCAGCTAACTGCACGCACATTAGTGACTAAATCGATTTCCGAGCCAGGGTCCTACTCCTCAGGTTCTACGCCGATGATGCCCACGACAGAATGGCGTAAAAACTCCGTACGAATTGGACAATTAGATGCGCTGGCTCGACGTGTAAAAAAGCTTGAGCAATAAAATCGATTACACATTGGGCTGACTGGGAAAATTAAAGGGCGGACTGTCCATCTATAAAAGCAATTGGGAACGTTTATGAATGTTAATGAAATAATGGGTCTACTTCCGCACCGATATCCTATGTTGTTAGTGGATCGAGTGGTTGAGTATGTACCNAACGAGCGTATCTTGGCATACAAAAACATTACTGTGAATGAAGAGGTCTTTAACGGACACTTTCCCGGTGCGCCTATATTTCCCGGAGTGATGACGATTGAGGCTCTTGCCCAAGCGTCCGGCATTCTGGGGTTCTTGTCCACTGGCACTACCGCAGACGATGGCAAGCTATACTTGTTTGCCGGGGTTGATAAAGTAAGATTCAAGAGACCCGTAGTGCCTGGCGATAAATTAATGTTGTCTTCAGAGGTTGAGGCGGTAAAACGCAATATCTGGAGGTTTAAAACAGTTGCTACTGTGGATGGTGAGATCGCCTGCGCCGCAACTTTGTTGTGCGCTTATAGAGATAGAGAAAAATTTCAGTGATTCATGAAAGTGCAGTTATTGATCCTTCCGCGGTGATTGGAAAAGACGTCACTGTTGGCCCCTGGACGACTATCGGGGCTAATGTAGAGATTGGTGATAACTGCAATATAGCGTCACATGTGGTCATTAAAGGCCCAACAGTAATAGGCAGTGGCAATACCATTTATCAATTTTCAAGCGTTGGAGAAGATACGCCAGACCTAAAATATAAGGGAGAACCCACTCGATTGGTAATCGGGGATAATAATACGATTAGGGAAGGGGTCACCATTCATCGTGGAACTGTCCAAGACAATGCAGAGACAGTCATTGGCAGTGATAATCTTTTTATGGCGTATGTCCATGTCGGACATGACTGCGTGATAGGCAATCATGTTGTTATGACCAATAATGCTGCGGTTGCAGGGCATGTGCATGTTGGAGATTGGTCAATTTTATCTGGGTTCGCCATGATTCATCAGTATGTCAGTTTGGGCGCTCATTGTTTTATTGGGCCAGCAGCATTCGTTTACCATGACGTTCCGGCGTATGTGACGGTTTCGGGCAGTCCTGCAGAGCCGAGGACTATTAACCGCGAGGGGTTAAAACGTCGGGACTTCTCAGTGGAACAAATTGCAATGGCTAACAAAGCTTATAAGATCTTGTATCGACGAGGTTTACGCTTGGAAGAGGCTGTCAGGACTATTGCCGATCTTGGCGACGATCCGGTGATAACCATGTTCATTGATTCTGTTGAGCGCTCGACTCGCGGCATCATTCGCTAGCGTATGAGTTCTAATTCCCCTGTTTTTGCTATGGTTGCCGGAGAGACTTCCGGAGATCTGCTTGGCGCTGATTTAATTCGTGGTCTAAAAACGATCTATCCTGATGCCATTTTTGAAGGTATTGGTGGTCCAAAAATGCAGGCAGAGGGCTTTTACTCCTTATTCAGTATGGAGCGCTTGTCAGTGATGGGCTTGATAGAGCCTTTAAAGCGTCTTCCAGAGTTACTGCGTATTCGCAGGGCGATTGTAGACCGGTATAAGAAATCGCCGCCCCTGGCATTTGTGGGTATAGATTCACCTGATTTTAATACCAATATAGAGCTTAAATTACATCGTGCTGGGGTTAAAACCGTACATTACGTAAGCCCGTCGGTTTGGGCATGGCGTCAGGGGCGGATTAAAACGATTAAAAAAGCCGTTGATCTAATGTTGACGCTGCTGCCCTTTGAGGCAGAGTTTTATTCGGAGAGTCAGATCCCTGTGCGTTTTGTCGGTCACCCGCTAGCTCGCCAGATTCCTATGAGATCAAATAGGCTAGCGGCCAAGAAACAATTGGAACTTATTAGCGACAAACCTGTTTTATGTCTTATGCCTGGCAGTAGGGCAGGTGAGGTTGCGCTTTTAGCAGAATTATTTATAGCGGTAGCTGAGCGCGCAGGAGATTCAGTACCCGGGCTACAGTTGGTTATTCCTGCTGCAAACGAGGCTAGATATGAGCAGCTTAAAGGAATTCTGTCGTGCTACAAGCACCTCAACATAAAGCTACTGCGACAGCAATCACACCTCGCTATGGCGAGTTCGGACGCGGTCCTTTTGGCCTCTGGAACTACCGCTTTGGAAGCAATGTTGTTTAAAAAACCAATGGTAGTTAGCTATCGGTTAGGGGCGATTACTCATGCTTTGGTTTCCCCGTTTATCAAAACCCCCTTTGTGTCTATTCCCAATCTTTTGGCGGGTGAAATGTTAGTCCCTGAATTAATACAGTCCGATGCAACAGTAGAGGCTTTAACCGCTGCGATAATCGATGCGCTTGATACTGGTAAAAATAAACCACTGATTGAGCAATTTGATAGGCTGCACAAGCTCCTTGATATGGATTCTGCTGCTATCGCGGCTGAAGCTATTCATCAGTTGGTATCCTCATGACACCTTGGGTGAGGCCCAAGGGTATTTTATGCCTAGCGGGAGTGGACGAGGTGGGACGTGGCCCACTTGCTGGTGATGTGGTCACAGCAGCGGTTATATTACCTGAAAATCATCAAATTGAAGGTCTAGCCGATTCCAAATCACTGAGCGCGAGACAGCGAGAAAATCTCTATGATGATATTGTTGGGCAGGCGGAATGTTGGTGCGTTGGGAGGGCCTCGGTAGAAGAGATTGATCGTTTTAATATTTTACAGGCAACCTTAATGGCTATGCGTCGCGCGGTACTTGGTCTAACACTGCAGCCTGATTATGTAGTTGTTGACGGTAATCGATTACCGCAATGGGAATACGCCAGTGAAGCGGTGGTAAAAGGGGATGGGCGTGTTGAGGTGATCAGCGCAGCTTCAATCATTGCCAAGGTCGTACGAGACGCCGAAATGCATGCTTTTGACAGTGAATATCCAGGATATGGTTTTGCTGCAAATAAAGGCTACGGAACGCCTCAGCATCTGGAGGCACTGCAACGATTGGGGCCCACAGCGATTCATCGGCGCTCATTTGCACCGGTTAGCAACGAGTGGAAGGTTGAGCAAGAACCGCTATTTTAAAGCTTGGTGTTTTTGGTTTTTGCGCTCTTTTCCCGGTTTTCTATCTATTTGTAAATAGACTGTAAGTATAAGTTCGGAAAATACTAGTAAGTGCTTGAGTTAAATACATACAAGCTTTACATTCGGTTGATTATGTAATTATTTTGTTCTGAGGGGATAAAGTTTGAAATACGCTAAAATTACCGGATGGGGAAACTATGTCCCGCCGGTTATTATGACTAATGATGATATGGGTAAAATAGTAGACACTAACGATGAGTGGATATTCTCTCGCTCAGGTATAAGACAGCGGCACTATGCCCATGTATCGACAGGAAAGATGGCATGGTTGGCATGTGAACGCGCTCTAGCGGCAGCGGCGGTAGACGCTGAGGATATCGATTTAATTATTTTAGGGTCCACCAGTGCCGAAGAAATTTGTCCCAATACGGCTAGTTATATTAAAAATGAACTGGGTGCCAAAAAGGCCGCCGCGTTTGATTTGAATTCCGCCTGTACTAGTTGGTTTTATGGCCTAAATGTTGCGACTGACATGATAAGAGCGGGTTCAATTAGCAAGGCTCTAGTGGTGGGTTCAGAGCGGATTTCNCTGGCTATGGATTGGCAAAAGCGAGAGTCATGCTTCTTGTTTGGGGACGGGGCCGGGGCCGTTTTGTTAGAGGCTTCTGATGAGAGAGTCGGCTTAGTCTCGTCGCACATGAGTTGTATNCCTGATAGTCGTGAGTGTCTTCACCTGCCGAGCTGGGGTATGTCCCCGATGCATTTTACNGATGATATATTTATATCGCTTAACTTTGAGGGGCAAGAGATCTTTAAAAGCGCGGTCAAAGGGATGAGCGACTCTATTGCTAACGTACTTGAGCGAGAGGGTTTGACGCCTGACGACATTGATTTGTTCATCCCTCATCAAGCAAATATTAGAATCATCCAAGCTCTTGCAAAACGCCTTAATTTCTCAATGGACAAGATTGTCGTTCGTATTGATGAATATGCTAATACTTCTGCGGCATCCATACCGCTGGCGCTATGCGATGCGCTCGCAGACGGCACTATCAAGCCGGGAATGATAATCCTAACCGCGACCTTCGGTGCTGGGCTAACTTGTGGTGCTGGAATCATTAAATGGGGCGATCAAGTGGCTCCGGCCAATAATAGTGATAAAAGTATTCCTGAGTTCGATGGAACTGTTTTCGACCTAATGGCTGACAGTTTTGCCCATTATGGGATCGATGCTAAACACCTGTTAACTAAAGCGTAAACATGTCTGCAAAATTTGTTCATTTAAGACTTCATTCGGAGTACTCGCTAGTTGATGGTCTAGTGAGAATAAAGCCGCTTGCGGCAAAGGTTGCATCGCTAGATATGCCTGCCGTCGCCTTAACTGACTTTAATAATTTTTTTGGGTTGGTGAAATTTTATAAGGCTGCGCAGGGTGCAGGTGTTAAGCCGATCCTCGGCGCTGAGGTTTTGGTGCTTGATGAGTCTGGCGAAGGTGCATTGACCCAGCTGGTATTGTTGATTATGGACAATGTCGGTTATAAAAACTTAACTTGCCTTATTTCCAAGGCTTATCAAGAGGGTCAACGCCAGTCGGTTCCGACTATCAGGCTTGATTGGTTGGCAGAGCTTGGCGACGGCCTTATTGCACTATCTGGAGGTCGTCTGGGTGAAGTGGGTGTTGCCCTTGTATCTGGCCGTAAGGTGGATGCACAGCAGTCTCTAACTCGCCTGATGGGGTTATTTCCAGATCGGTTTTATCTCGAATTACAACGTACTGGCCGGGCGGATGAAGAGGACTATATCCATGCGGCAGTTGCGCTTGCTGCTGGCTCTAATTGTCCAGTAGTCGCTACAAATGATGTACGATTTATTGATAGAGACGAATTTGAAGCCCACGAGGCACGTGTTTGTATCTATGAGGGCAGGTCTCTTGACGATCCGCGTCGAGAGCGTCGATATTCAGAGCAGCAATTTCTGCGCAGTAGTGATGAGATGGCCGAGTTATTTGCGGACATCCCTGAGGCTTTAGAAAATACGCTGGAGATTGCCAAGCGATGTAGTCTTGATCTCAGGCTTGGGGAGTACTTTCTGCCTGACTATCCCATTCCTGATGGTAAGAGTATCGAAGAATTTTTTATCGATGTTTCTAAAGTAGGCCTAGAAGAGCGATTAGCGGCACTATTTGATCCTTTGTCAGCGGATTTTAAAGATAAGCAGGTCCTGTACGCTGAACGTTTAAAGTTTGAACTCGATATTATTATTGAGATGGGCTTTCCGGGTTATTTCTTAATCGTCATGGACTTTATTCGCTGGGCTAAGTCCAATGATATTCCAGTCGGCCCGGGTCGGGGCTCTGGCGCCGGTTCACTGGTTGCCTACGCGCTAAAAATTACTGATTTAGACCCCATTGAGTATGACTTGCTATTCGAACGATTTCTCAATCCAGAGCGTGTTTCAATGCCTGACTTCGACATTGATTTTTGTATGGAGGGGCGAGATCGAGTGATTGCCTATGTGGCAGAACAGTATGGGCGTGATGCGGTATCTCAGATTGTTACCTTCGGCACCATGGCGGCGAAAGCTGTGGTGCGAGATGTTGCTCGGGTGCAGGGTAAGTCCTATGGTTTGGCTGATAAGTTATCGAAACTAATTCCGTTTGAAGTCGGAATGACACTTGAGAAGGCAGTTGAGCAGGAAGATGATCTCAGTAAGTTTCTTAAGTCAGATGATGAGGCTGCTGAAATATGGTCAATGGCACTACAACTTGAGGGTGTTGCCAGAAACTGTGGAAAACATGCCGGTGGTGTCGTTATTGCGCCAACTAAAATAACGGATTTCTCGCCTATCTATTGCGACGAACGTGGATCAGGCGTGGTGACTCAGTTCGACAAAAACGATGTCGAAGATGCCGGATTGGTAAAGTTTGATTTCCTCGGTTTACGGACTCTGACGATCATTGATTGGGCTGTAAAGATGATCAATAAAAAGCGTGCAGAGGGTGATGAAGAAGCGCTAATACTCGAAAAAATTCCGCTTGATGATCCGGCTACCTTTGCGATGATGCAACGTGCGGAGACCACTGCAGTATTCCAGCTAGAATCCCGAGGTATGAAGGAATTAATACGTAAGCTGGGGCCTGATCGATTTGAAGATATTATCGCACTGGTAGCATTGTTCCGGCCGGGTCCGTTGCAGTCGGGCATGGTAGATGATTTTATTAATCGTAAAAAAGGGCGTGCTGAGGTTAGTTATCCGCATCCACAATATCAGCATGAATGCCTTAAACCCGCACTTGAACCCACTTATGGGGTAATCCTCTACCAAGAGCAAGTCATGCAAATTGCTCAAGAAATGGGTGGTTATACCCTCGGTGGTGCTGATTTGTTGCGTCGCGCAATGGGTAAAAAGAACGCCTCTGAGATGGCTAAGCAAAGAGATTTGTTTGTGCAGGGAGCCATTGGTAAGGGGTTCGCCAACAATTTGGCCTCCAACATTTTTGATTTGATGGAAAAATTTGCTGGTTACGGATTTAACAAATCACACTCAGCAGCCTACGCATTAGTGGCTTACCAAACTGGATGGTTAAAAGCGCATTATCCGGCTGAATTTATGGCTGCCACTATTTCTTCGGATATGGATAAGACCGATAAGGTTGTTACCTTTATCGACGAATGTCGGGCAATGAACCTCGATTTGTTACCTCCTGATGTTAATCACGGGCAGTTCCATTTCAGTGTTGATCAGCAGGGAAGTGTGATCTATGGTTTGGGTGCCATAAAAGGTCTTGGCGAAGGGCCGGTGGGGGCAATTATTGCTGCTCGCACTGAAGGTGGAGCCTTTAAAGATTTATTCGACTTTTGTGCTCGCGTTGACGGCCGTAAAGTTAACAAACGTGGTCTCGAGGCAATGGTTCGTGCCGGTGCATTTGACGAGATAGGCCCCGAGGGCGAAATAGGCTACCGGCGTGCCGTCATGTTAGCCTGTATGGATGAGGCGGTTAAATTAGCCGAGCAGCACGCGAGAAACAAAGTCAGTGGAATGGGAGATTTGTTTGGCGAATCGATTGTTGATAGCGCTTCGGAGATTAATTATAACGCCTACTCAGCTGTTCGTACTCTCTCCGTTAGGGAACGCCTGAATGGTGAAAAAGAGACCTTAGGTCTTTACTTAACCGGGCATCCGATTGATGAGTATGAAGANGAGCTNAAGGTTATGGTNCCCAATAGGATCGTTAATCTAAGACCGGGTAAAGACGCTGAAACCGTATCAGGAATGGTAGTAGGGATGCGTATTATGAAGAATAAGCGCGGAGATAGCTTTGCTTTCCTTACCCTGGATGATAAGAGTGGTCGCATTGAACTATCTGTCTGGGCTGATAAGTACACCGCTTACCGCGATATTATTTCCAAGGATGCCCTACTCGTCGTCAAAGGTGCGGTGTCTGAGGATAGCTTCACTGGAGGCTTAAAAATGGTTGCTGAGTCAATCCAATCNATTTATGAGGCTCGATGCAGTAAGTTACGTAGCCTTGANCTAAATATTACAGCGGGTCGTGATGACTGGGTCCAGCAGGTACACACTACGCTGAGTGCTTACAAAGACGGTAACTGTGCNGTAACAGTGGATTACCTTCAACCGCATGCTAGTGGAACTCTCAAGTTGGGTAGTCAGTGGAAGGTACAACCAAGAGATGAATTGATTAGTCGACTAAGGCAACAATTTGGCAAATCCAGTGTGTCTATGCGCTATGATTAAACCATTGGTAGCCAAGAAATATGTAGATGTTAAAATACGGTTTCGCATCACCTAGTTAGTTAAATAGAGAAAATTATTACGATGAACCTAGATTATTTGTCCTTTGAGCAGCCAATTGCCGAATTGGAGGCCAAGATTGAAGAACTGCAGTTAGTTGGTAATGATAACGAACTGAATATTGCAGAAGAAGTTACTAAGCTTCGTGAAAAGTCACGCAAGCTTACTCAAAATATCTATGCCAAGCTTACTCCATGGCAGGTGGTTCAGGTCGCTCGGCACCCCCACAGACCCTATGCCCTTGATTATATCCAACGTATTTTCTCTGATTGGGAGGAACTGCATGGCGATCGTCATTTTGGTGATGATAGCGCAATTGTTGGTGGCATAGCCCGATTGGGTGACAGTCCGGTAATGATAATTGGCCAGGAAAAGGGCAGAGGTGTCACTGAGAAGGTAATGCGTAATTTCGGTATGCCCAAAGCAGAGGGTTATCGCAAGGCATTACGCCTTATGGAAACCGCTGAACGATTCAAAATGCCGATTTTGACACTGATCGATACTCCTGGTGCTTACCCAGGAATTGATTCAGAAGAGCGAAATATTTCCGAGTCAATTGCGCGTAATTTAGCCGTGATGTCGAGACTAAGAACACCGATCATATGTACAGTAATCGGTGAAGGTAGTTCTGGTGGGGCGCTTGGGATCGGCGTTGGCGATCATGTCAATATGTTGCAGTACAGCACCTAAGGCCTCCGAAGCCGCAGAAGCAATGGGCGTCACATCGGCCGGTTTAGAGAAGTTAAATATAGTGGATAAAACCATTCCTGAACCAATGGGAGGGGCTCACCGTGATATAGAGGCAATGAGTTCGACACTAAAAGATCATCTTTGTGCACAACTTGAAGAACTGCAGTTACAGCCGATAGATGAGCTGCTGGCGAAACGATACGATCGGTTGATGAGTTATGGTAACCCCGATTAGAAAGGACTAAAAAACCAATTTTAGTTGTTAGCTAGTATCTTCCAATATCGAGATAGCAGCCATGGCATCTGGGTCTCGATTTTTTATTTTGTTAGCAATGTTATGCTGGAAAAAATACCGAAAATCAGAGCATTTATCCGCCGAATAAAGGCAGTGATCACCAGGAAGAACAGGCGTTTTAGCCTGTTTGTTTTCATCTATCAGCATTGCTTCAATATTACCGCTGTAGGATAGGCGCCAACTAACAATCTCCTTCAACACAATGTTGTTCATTCCGTCAGGGGAGAGGGCAGCGTGAGTACCGATGGAATCAGGTATTTCTTGGATAATTTCATCCTCTGAGTCACACTGGTAGTCGTAATATTCCGCTGCGGTTTCTAATTCTACAATCTTGTGCATTGGCGCGTTAAAAAACAGCTCGTCTACGCCTTCATCATAATAGCCCTGCCATTGGCCGTTAAGGGGATCGTTAATTTCATTGCAGGCGACTAATTTGTCGAGCCAGGGTACTAAGCCTACAACCTCACCGTTCATTTTAAGGCCCCAGGCTAGGAGTTTTACCGAGAATAATTTGTTGGGATTTTCGGTATTACTATAGAGTATTTCTAGGCCGTCGAGCTCTGCGGCAAGTCGAATTATACGATTATCAGCGAGCTCAGAGAGGGGTTTACGAGTGAAAATATCAATTACATTGTCATGGGAGTGATCAATCGCCGAACCAGGCATATACCTATCTCCTTATGGCAGTGGTGAGGAATCCAACTAACACTATATAAGGTACTCTAGATCATTAAAAAGCACAACAGTTTGTGTTTCACAGAGTCAGTTTTTCAATGTTCGTGCTGCTTCAATAGCTCTATTCCGTTGGTTTTGGATAGATGGAAACTCATGTAAACTAGGGGTGCCCGCGGCAATTACTATGAATTATTGGGAAGCTAAACGTTATCGTTATTATTGACTCAATTAGATTAGCAGTTATCAATGAAATATTTGCTGCCGAGTTTTCAGAAGCCTTTGCGACTGAATTAATCGGTGGTGCTGAGGAACCGCTATATTTGCCGGCCGGGCCTAAATCGCCATCGGCAAAAATATTCTATCGTCAGGATTATCTTGCCAGTGCGCTACATGAAGTTGCTCATTGGTGTATTGCGGGTAAAGCCCGCAGAGCTATGGAAGATTTTGGCTATTGGTATAATCCAGATGGTCGATCTGCCGCACAACAAAATAAATTCGAGTTAGCTGAAGTCAAACCTCAGACATTAGAATGGATGTTCAGTGTGGCCTGCAGAAAACCGTTCCAAGTTAGCGCCGACAACCTAACTGGAGACGGGCTGGCTGATAATGACATGATGTTTCGGTCGGCGGTAGTAGATCAGGCCCAGCGGTGGTGTTTGTCCGGTAAAATGCCCAAGCGAGGCTTGCAGTTTTTGAAAGCTCTGATGGATTATTACGAAGTCGATGCTAGATGTACTGAGCATTATCAATTAAAGCACCTTGCCTAGAGGCTCCTAATGCAAGCTTTTCTCATTGATTCTTCAATCTATATATTTCGCAGTTATTTCTCACTGCCTGAAAATTGGCATGCCCCTGATAGTGGATTCCCGACTCATGCTGTGTATGGATTCACTCGTTTTATGATTGACTTGTTACGACAAAGGCAGCCAGACTTCATATTTTGTGCCTTCGATGAGAGTCTTCATAGTGGTTTTCGTCATNAACTGTGCGCTGATTATAAGTCTAACCGTGAGTTACCCGATGATGCTTTAGCTTTCCAGTTAAATGCCTGTCGGCAGTTGTGCCGGGTTCTCGGTGTCGCTGAGATGGCCTCTAATACCTATGAGGCTGATGATTTGATTGGCTCTATGGCTGGCGTAGTGCGTGAAGCTGATATCCAACCGGTGATTGTCAGTAGAGATAAAGATTTAANGCAGTTGATTGGAGAACAAGATTTATATTGGGATTTTGGTAAGACNCATCCAGTATCCCAGACACAACTAGAACAAAAATTAGAGATAGGCTGCAGTCAAATGGTCGATTATTTAGCGCTGGTGGGTGATAAAAGCGATAATATTGCTGGAGTGCCTGGCGTGGGTGAAAAAACAGCTAAACAGCTTCTTTCACATTTCCCGAGTATCGACGCAATACTTGAGCACCTTGACCAGCTGCAAGATTTGCCGATTAGAGGCGCTAATAAACTAGCTGACAAACTACTCGGCAGTAGCGACCAAATGATGTTGGCAAGAGAGTTAGCGACCATAATGACAAATGTCGAGACAGTACCGACGACCAAGAATATTAGGTGGCAAGGCATTCACGTTCAGGCGTTGGAACTGTTCACTGAAGAGATGGGGTTTGGCAGCGTATTCTCAACGCGTGTAGCGGATCTCAAACATCGTTCCATGGCCCCAATGTTTCGAGTCTAAAGCAGTTATGAAAAATCGATCACTAAAAATTGTTGCCGATCAAAATATGCCTTTGGTCGAGGCGTTATTTGGTCGTTGGGGCGAAGTTCGTCTTCTCCCNGGGCGCTCCATCTCTGCTGAGGAGGTTGCAGATGCTGACGTTTTATTGGTCAGGTCAGTAACGTCTGTAAGTAGCAGTTTGCTGGAAAACTCTAGGGTCAAGTTTGTTGGCTCAGCCACTATCGGTATTGATCACGTAGACACAGGCTTTCTCAATAATTCCGGTATACGTTTTGCCTTTGCACCAGGGTGCAATGCCAAAGCAGTGGTTCAGTATGACTTGTCGGTAATGTCCCGCTTGATGCCGAATTGGCAAAACCAAACGGTTGGTATTATTGGTTGTGGTAATGTCGGTGGCCTTCTTTACAGTACCTTAGAGGCTCTGGGGGTTTCATGTCGTGTTTATGATCCGTTTTTGCCTAAAAATGGTCGCATCCCTCTAGATGGTTTTAATGAGGTTTTGCANAGTGATATCGTTTGTTTGCATACGCCGCTAACTTTNTNAGGCTTGCATCCTACTTATCATTTAATCAATAGAGCAGCCTTGGAAATATTAAGACCAGACGCGCTGTTAATCAACGCAGGGCGAGGGGAGGTTGTTGATACAGAGACTCTTCTAGAAAAGCTACGTTCTGGTATGCCGCTTTCCGTGGCACTGGATGTTTGGGAATCCGAACCCAATGTTTGTTCCGATCTGCTAAAGCACGTGGCTATAGCAACGCCGCANATAGCGGGTTACACCCTAGAGGGAAAAACTAAAGGGACCANAATGGTATTCGATGCCTTTTTAGCATGGTTAGAGGTCAAAGAGGACTACGTAGATCATGTAAGCAGTGCTCCCATTAAAATTAATAGTCTACCGATCACGTCTGCAATTGAGGCAATATTGGCGAGTTATGATGTCCTTGACGATGATCAGATCATGCGCCAGCGTCTGACTGGGTTGCCAAAGGGCTCAGTTGAGCAAAGAGATATGTTTGACGCAATGCGTCGAGAATATCCTGAGCGAAGAGGGTTTGAATCAACAATTGTCCACTCTTCTGATCATCTAGGTAAGACTAAGTTGAAGCGTGATCTAGCGGCACTGGGCTTCCTAGCATCAGGTCACGCCGAGAAGGCACTATAATCGGTCTTTACGTTTTTTGAGTACTGGCTATTGTCGGTATGCCAAGAGAAAGTTTGCGAGTCTCGCAATGGCTTCTACGAGTAAATCTTTGTCAGGCAAAAAAACGATTCTAAAATGTTGTGTATCTTGGCAGTTAAATGCTGAGCCCTGCACGATCAGTAGATGTTGCTCTTTAAGTAGTTCAAGCACGAACATTTCGTCATTTTCAATTGGGTAAAGAGCAGGATCAAGTTCAAAAAACAGGTACATGGCCGATTTTGGTTTTACACAGCTAACACCGGGAATCGCTGTTAGCAGCTCTAAACACAAATCTCTTTGCGCTAGGAGCCGCCCACCAGGCAGTATCAGATCATTTATACTTTGTCGGCCTCCCAAAGCTGTTTGAACTGCTAGCATTGCGGGAACGTTCGCGCATAAGCGCATAGATGCAAGCATCTCAAGCCCCTCTAGATAGCTTTTAGCATTGGCTTTGGCGCCACTGATAAGCATCCATCCAGATCTAAATCCAGCCAGCCGATAAGTTTTTGAAAGCCCGTTGAAGGTCAGGCAAAGAGTATTTTTGGTGAGAAAGGATAGCGGATGATGAACGCTGCCGTCGAACACAATTCGATCATATATCTCATCTGCGAATACGATGAGATTATGTTTTTCGGCTATAGCGACTAAACTTCGCAGTATCTCCTCAGAGTAAACAGCACCAGTAGGGTTGTTGGGATTTATAATCACTATACCGCGGGTACAAGCAGTTATTTTACTCTCAATATCCGCGAGGCAGGGCTGCCAATCTTGATCTTCGTCACATTGATAATGCACTGGACTACCACCAGATATTGCCACCGCCGCCGTCCATAGAGGGTAGTCTGGGGCAGGTATCAAGATCTCATCATTCGCGTTAAGGAGACCTTGCATTGCCATTACGATTAGTTCGCTGACACCATTTCCCATTATTACATCATCAATATCGAGACCATTCACGCCTTGAAGTTGATAGCGNTGGACTACCGCTTTTCTGGCAGAGAAAAGACCTTTGCTGTGAGAATATCCTTGAGCACTTCGAAGGTTATGTATGACATCTCGCATTATTTCATCAGGGGCATCAAATCCAAAAGCACCAGGGTTCCCGATATTTAACTTCATGACCTGCTGACCATCAGCTTCCAGTTGATTAGCATAATCAAGAACCGGCCCGCGAATTTCATAATTCACATTATGGAGCTTGTCAGATTGCAGAACGTTGTTCATAATTGCCCATCGAAAACGGTGATTTAAGAGCCGTGATTATACCTAAAAAAAGGGACTCTTTTGGGGTTTTATATCCGAGTTTTAAGCTTAGTTGGGCAGTTCTCTCTATTGGGATCGTTGCTTATCCTATTGGGATTTGAGTTTCAGCTTGGTACTACAGGAGCTCCATTCGCATTTATTCTATTTTGCTTTCTGATTGTGAGTTTTCTAACAGGGATCGTTGGGATTGTTGTTGGCTGCTTTGGGTCATTCAATGATAACGCCAGGCGAGCGGAATTTCTGGCCTTGATGGCAGCTTGTGTTGTGCCTTTTCTGTTAGTACATCTTATTGTTGGCGCTCAAAATTTTTCTTTGCGGGAGGTCAATGATGTAACCACAAACATTGAAAACCCTCCTGANTTCAATCAAACCAAAGATAGTCGTCTTGCGGCANCAAATTTTTCACAGNTTTGGAACTTCCTAAGGATTCCAGAGCGTGTTACTAAACATCCGACCTTAAGCACTATTGAAGTAGAGTTCTCCTGTGACTCTATCGTACCGATGGTATTTGCGACATTTCACTATCTTGGATGGCCCATGTCGTTTGCAGACCGGACAACCAACTCAATTCAGGCTAAGGCATCTTGGTCATTTGGGAGTAAAGTTAATGATTTTGTGGTGCGCACGTCTACTCTTGAAAATAAAGGTTGTGCTGTTGATTTGAGGTCGGCATCTCGTCATGAGAGACGAGATNTCGGAATGAATATTTTATTGCTGGATACATTTATGACTAGGTTTTCGCTGGAGTTTGAAAAAGAGCATACTAGGCTTTGTAGTGGCATTACTGAAAGTCATGATGTTAAGCAGTTGATGACCAAATGATCAGAGTGTTTGCTTTATGAAGATAGAGAAAATCACACTTTTCAAAATGCTACGAGTGTTGAGCGTAATGGCGCAGGTATGTATTTTCATCACGTTTAGCCTTACATTAGTTGTGCAGCTAGAAGTCCTAAACTATAACGCATACCCCATAAATCCGCTTCTTTTCTCTTTTATTATTGTGACCTTCCTTGTTGGCTTTTTAGGGGCTACGATAGTTTTTTGTAACCTTAAACAGGTTCGTGTTCATAGGCCTGACTTTGCACTTTTGGTATTTGTTTGTTTGTTACCCATGGTAATGTTTCAGTACATTTATGGTATTCAAAATGTGAGCCTTGATGCAGTGAATGACGTGTCTACTAATGTAAATGATCCTCCGCAATTTAAGTTGAGTAGAGTAGATCGTTACAGCCCTAATTATAATGACCAAACTTTTCTTCTGCTCAAGGCTCCTAATCAAATTTCTGCACATCCAGATATTTCCAAGGTGACGCTTTTGGCACCCACGAAGCTAGTCTATAACTGCTCCATAGTTGCGGCTCAAAGTCTAAATTGGAGAGTTTCTATAAGAGACCCAAGTGCTAAAGTAATCGAAGCTAAAGCGGTCATCAGATTTCTTAGTAATGAGCTGGATACGGTTATTCGAGTTAGAGATGTTGGAGAGGGATATTCGTCAATCGATATTCGTTCTGCCTCTCCTAACGGAAGAGCCGATGGTGGTCTGAATGTCTTTGTTNTTAGAAAATTTATATCGGTATTGAAGCGTACTTTGGTTAATCGACGCGACTTTGAATATTGCTAATGATTACAGCTGGCAAGTACTAGTAATGGTATTACATTTAGTCAAATCTACGATGCTTCAGCGGGACTTGTGGGCGTCTCCAAACGAACCACTTTATTGGTTAGGATTACTTCAAATCGCGTAGGGTCTGGTACTGTCGATAGCCGCTCGTATTCTGTAAATCAATGGCGCGACCTTGGAATGCATTCTTTTCTGATAGATACATTAGCGACTGAAATATTGGCGATAGCGCCAAAACATAAGAATAACCTCAATGTAAATCGGCTAGTACTGGAATGATTTTATAAAGTACTCAGACGNAGTAAGGGAGTTGACGCTCTTTTGGGTACGTTTGCTACTGTTATGGTGTTAAAACATGATNNAGCTCAAGNGAGTGGTTTTTATTAAAGGAATTTTTATGNCAACAACACACGCTTGTTGTCATAAATATCCCCANAGCTTGCGGTTTGTTTAAGCTTATCTAGAGTNAGCTGGCAGCAGATTTATCGGCGCCTCAATAAAAATGTAAAAAGTCGTTAAATTAAGCTTGGTTATGCTTGACACTTTTCCCNTGGCTACTTATCATGCGCGGCTCCTAGCCAGTCACGTCCCGTTCGTCTAGAGGCCTAGGACACCGCCCTTTCACGGCGGTAACAGGGGTTCGACTCCCCTACGGGACGCCATTTTAAAAAGTTGCCAGACGTTTGGCTTCTGCGGGAATAGCTCAGTTGGTAGAGCGGTACCTTGCCAAGGTACAGGTCGCCGGTTCGAACCCGGTTTCCCGCTCCAATTCATATTAGTAACGCTGCATGTCACGCGACTTTTTGAGTAACGTGGCATTTTTTTGCCCTATGATTAAGCAATGGGATGGCGTAGGTTTCTCAGCAAGATCTTATAAAAGTATTGTTTTTATGGTCTAATCACACTTATATATTTCTGAGAAACAGCGAATGCATAAAATGCTACTAAAAATCCAAACTCTTGTATTGATTCTGTTTGTTACGGGGTGTACTCATCAAAACATCACATCTAAACATAAAGATGAATGGGCCTTTGCTCACATGGCAGCTAAAGCTCAGATAACCNGCAATCAAANGATCGTCATGCCGGTAACGCAAAATATTATTGCCTTCACCATGGATCCGTATCAAACGCATGCAGATATGAATGGTATGGAATTTATTGCTCTTCTAAATAAATCCAAAAAAAGAGGACGTATAGTTAATCCGCGTAACGCCGTCTTATCATGGTTTGACGGTAAAAATATGAAGGAAACTAGGCTCGTGGTCACCAGTGTTCAGATTGATAAAGTAAGTGAGAACATTACTTATATTACAGAGGGTATGAGTTCTTTCAGTGGAAGTGACGAATTGGTTTCGCCACATCTGTATCTTGACCGATATGCTATTGACAGGGAAAAACTGTCTGAAAAACATCAGTATCCGTTTACCGCAATGCGACAAGCCATTTATACCGGCCAGCATCGGATTCCCGGCCAGACAAAAAGTAAGTCACCCTGATCGAACGTTTAGACTTTAATTGAATTAAAAAATGCCGAGGGATAAGCCCGCCGCTATGCCCAGCCCAAAATCTTCGCACTCTTGTTGGTGGTTTTCTTTAAATCCACCGACCAAGATGAGGGGATCACAAATTTGGCGAAGTGGGTAACCCTTGACGATTCGATCTACTTCTCGCACAGCACCAGTACCGTCATTACCGGAGCTTACGAAAATACCATAGGGGAGGTTAATCTGGTGAGGCTCCGCAGGGTAAAAGGTACGGTCAAAAAAATCTTTTAGTGCGCCGCTCATGTAGCCAAAGTTTTCGGGTGTGCCGAAAATAATGCCATCTGCCCAAAGTAGATCATCTAAACCGGCATCGAAAGCTCTCAGAAACCGTGTTTCAACCCCTTCTTCCTGTCGACAACCGGCATGCACAGCCTGAGCCATACTTTTTGTACCTCCACTTTGACTATGATAAACAATCAATAAATTTTTCATTGAAATTTACATATCCTTAGGTGACTCTGCCAGATAACAATCTACAATTATTATTAGTGTAGGGATAGGACTTTATCAGTGCAGTTGATGTCTGCAAACAGGGAGGTTTATGATTTACTTGTTGGTTATCAGCACTGGGATCTTTTCCGTTGCTGTCTATCCTGTACTGCCGCGCATTGACGTCTATTTTCTGTGGCTTAGCAGCGTTTCTATTATTTGGCTGTTTGTCGAACGTTTTAAATTGCCTATTCATCGTTTTGTGAAGATTATTTTTCGCTTTGGCCTTTTGTTTGGTTGGGGTAGTGCTTGGGGTATTTATTGCGCTCTTGGTGTGTTGAGTCATCAGTTACCAGATGCTCTTGATAGGCAAGATTTTCTGGTATCAGGAACCGTGGCGCAGGTTTTGAAGACAGATAAGGTTCGGACTAATTTTGTCGTTATTGTTGATTCAGTCATTGAGATGGCAAATCCAAATAACGCCGTTTATCTGGAGAAGATTTTACTCAATGAGTATTCGTCTATTAATAAAGAGGGTCGTCTGGATATTCAAGAGGGTGATCACTGGCAATTGGTTACCCGCTTAAAGAGACCCCGAGGCATGCTGAATCCAGGAGGCTTTGATTATCAGAGCTGGCTGGTTCAAACCGGTTATTCTGCTACTGGTTATGTGAGACATCATAAAGCAAATCAAAAACAGCCTAATTACATTATGCTCTCAACGACGGCATTGTATCGGAAGTCAATAAAATACGTTCTGGTATTAAGCAGGCAATTATTGACAGTGAGTTATCCGAGCTTGGACGGGCAATTTTAATCGCATTAACAGTTGGGGATAGGGGGCAAATAAGGCCCTGGTGGGAAAGTTTATCTAGGCTGGGAATAGTCCACTTGTTGGTTATTTCTGGGTTACATATTGGTCTTATTGCTGGGGCAGGTTTTATGCTCGGCTCTATGGTTTCAAAATCACTAATATTTCTCAGTCAAATGCTACCATTGGGCACCGCGAATCACTTTTTTTTGCGGCTATTACGCCCGAGTTGTGCGGTTATTATCGCGACTGGTTATAGCCTCTTAGCCGGTTTTACTCTCCCAACCCAGAGGGCATTAATAGCAATACTGGTGGTCATGCTGGCTAGCCTTGTTTATAGGCGCATAACACCCTGGGTCTGTTTGGCATGGACGCTACTAATCATAGCTATTATGCAACCACTCGCAGTTTTAAGTGCTGGGTTTTGGTTGTCATTTACTGCGGTAGCGACTCTGATAGGGTGGTTTTATCCCTGGGCTTCAAGTGATAAGACTTTTAGAGTAAAGCGCACGCTAACTGCTCAATTAGCGCTGCTGGGATTAATGTCTTTGCCGTTGTTTGTTTTTATTGGCAGGATATCTTGGTTATCTCCCTTAGTTAATATTTTAGTAATTCCCTTAGTGTCTCTGTTGACAGTTCCACTCGCACTGTTTGGCGTGGTAGGTTTAGTCATAAGCGAGTCTCTCGCTCATGTATTTTGGGTGTTGGCAGATTGGTCGATACTACCAATACAATGGCTTTTAGATATCATTCCGATATCTTACGGTTTTCTATCCCTACCTATGATNTTGGACTGGACGGTTATTGTTGCGATTTTTATGGTATGTGTGGCTGCTTTATCGCCGATTCCAAAGGTCTATAAAACCGTCTGCCTGATTCCTTTAGCGTTGGCATTATTGGCACCTAATCAGGATACTAATTTACAGGTGACAGTGCTAGATNTCGGTCAGGGACTGGCTGTGGTGGTGGAGAGGGGGGACAAAGTACTCCTCTATGATGCGGGTCCCCGATATAGCGAATCATTCGACGCCGGAGCGGGGATTATTGTGCCATATTTGCATTCGCGGGGCCGTAGATCTGTCGATAAAGTCATTATCAGCCATGAGGACAGTGACCATAGTGGCGGCGCAATCGCAGTAATTAATTCACTGACTCCTAGTGCTCTTCTGGTTGGACCAGGTTTTGTCGGTGATCTGGATAATTATTCTCAAGCAACTAATAGGGCTTCTTTGCCATNTGCACCATGCGCCGCTGGAGAAAAATGGTTTTGGCCCTCTAACAATAATAATGCAAGTGATGAATACTCTGACAGAGTCGATTTTGAGATAGTTTGGCCAACTCAGGACGGCCCCAAGGATGGCAATAATAGTTCCTGCGTACTTCAGATTACTTGGCGAGATCAGACTGTTTTATTGACCGGAGATATTGAAGCACTCGCAGAGCGGCGTATTGTTGCTGATAATTTAATTGAGGCGGCTAACCTGTCATTGGTGATTGCCCCTCATCATGGGAGCAAGACTTCCTCTACAGCTCAATTTGTGCGTGCTGTGANGCCAAAGGATGTCATTTTTTCCAGTGGCCATCGCCATNATTTTGGACATCCTCATGCGGATGTAGTCNCTCGTTACAGCGCGGTTGGAAGTCAACTATGGAAAACTGCTGAGCNAGGAGCGATTAGCTTTATTTGGAGTCAGGATGGTGACCTACGAATTACCNCAGTTCGCGACCAACGGTTTCCAGAATGTCTAAGGTGCAATGTTTGGTGGCGATGACTGAGTCTTGAGGGTTTCTAACTGCTTTTTTTTAGCTATTTCAAACCGTAAATCGATAAAGGCGCTTAATTTTCGTAGGAGTATGCCCCAGAGCGCCATCATGTGGTTTAATTGGCAGTGTGAACATTCCCATGCGCTGTGGTGGGGTTCCGATAATCAGACAATAAAAGATAGCCATGATAATAGATAAAAGCAGGGATACTTTAGTTGCGTTAGATGTTGGCCATAGCCTTCAGATTGACATCGCTGAGTGGTTAAAGCATGTCTGAACTCAACAGTCCCTCCGGAACAAGAACCTATTTACGATTACTTGGTTATGTTGCTCGTTACTGGTTCCCATTTTTAATTTCTGTATTTGGGTTACTACTACATTCACTGGCAGAAATTGCTTTTATTGATCTGTTTCGCTACATGACAGACATCGTAGGGGTACTTACGGGATCGGCGGCTGATACTTCGGCTGTTTCCTCATCGGGGTTTACCGGTGGTATGGCAAATAGACTTCTTGGCGATGAGTGGGTTAACAAACCTTGGCTCGTTATTCCCCTATTTTTAGTGTTAATTAGCGCAGCGAGAGGTGTGGGCTACCTAATTGGTACCTATTTCCTTGCCTATGTGGCTAATTATCTTGTGCACGCATTGCGGACGGATCTCTTTGATCGCTTTTTGTTACTTCCTTTTAAGTTTTTTGATCAGTCTATGTCTGGTCATTTAGTATCTGTAGTTACCTTCAATGTGCAGCAGGTAACAGAAGCAGGAACTAAAGCGACTAAGACAGTAATACAGCAGGGCAGTTTAGTTATTGGTTTGATGGGATATTTAATCTATACCAATTGGATTCTTACTCTATTTTTTATCGCTGCATTACCTTTAATAGGGATGATAGTCGCTAAAGTCAGCAAGCGATTCAGGCTAATTAGTAAAAACATTCAGTCAGCTATGGGGGATGTTACTCATGTCACCCAAGAAGCCGTTCATGGCTATCAAGAAGTACGTATGTTTGGTGCCAAGAAGAGCGAGCGGCAACGAATGAAGAAAGCAAGTCACGGTAATAGAAGACAGAACATGAAAATGGCATTCACTAGTGCTTTGAGTAATCCATTGATTATCTTTATTGTTTCTTTTGCTTTTGCGGGAGTTACTGGCTTTATGCTCAATCCGTTTATTTTGGATACCATGTCTACTGGCAGCTTTGTGGCTTTTATTATGGCCTCAGGTGTTTTGATCAAACCCATCCGCCAGTTGACTGAAGTTAACAGTGATATTCAGAAAGGTATTGCTGCTTCTGAATCAATTTTCGCTATTATCGATAGTCCTGCTGAGGTGGATAAGGGCACATATAAACCTGAGTCTGTGACAGGAAGGTTGGATTTTTCTGACATCAATTTCAGCTACGAAGGCACCAAAAAAGAAGTGCTTAAAGATATTAGCTTTTCGGTCAACCCTGGTGAAACTATCGCTCTGGTGGGCTCTTCGGGCAGTGGAAAAACATCACTGGTTAGTTTAATACCGAGATTTTATAATCATTCGGGAGGCAAAATACTGCTTGATGGCACGGATGTGAACGATTTCTCATTGGTAAATCTACGCAGTCATATAGCAATCGTGAGCCAGAACGTAACGCTGTTTAATGACACTATTTTTAATAACATTGCTTACGGTGAGCTTCAGGGGCGGTCTGAAAAAAAGGTGAGAGCTGCTGCACAGGTAGCGCATGCAACTGAGTTTATTGACGACATGCCTGATGGTTTTGATACGCAAGTAGGTGATGATGGCGTAATGCTTTCTGGGGGTCAACGACAGCGAATAGCCATCGCTAGAGCGGTGCTAAAGAATGCTCCTATCCTAATTCTTGATGAGGCCACATCAGCCTTAGATACGGATTCAGAGCGCCATATTCAAGCGGCACTTGAGGAATTAATGAAAGGGCGGACGAGTTTTGTTATTGCTCACCGCTTGAGCACCGTGGAAAAAGCAGATCGAATACTTGTCCTCGAGAAAGGTCAGATTATCGAGCAGGGAACTCACCAGGAGCTGATTAAAGTGAAAGGCCGCTATGCTGATCTTTACCATAAGCAGTTTGACGAACCTCAGGTGGATTAGGTTTGTCTACTGAACGGTTTTGGATAAACGCTTGGCATGACAAAAAGGCTTGGCTCGCTCTGCTCCTACCCATCTCTTGGCTGTTTAGCGCGCTTAGCAGTCTACGCAGAGGTTATCTTCAATTTCGCCATCAAGGCACACCCTTTGCTGCTCCGGTTGTTGTGATTGGCAATATTTCGGTGGGTGGCAGCGGTAAGACGCCACTGATTATTGCATTGGTCAGAGCGCTGCACGAAAAGGGGTACTCGGTGGGCGTAGTCAGTCGTGGCTATGGCGGTAAGGCACAGAGTTATCCACTCGTTGTAACTCACAGCACACCGGTCTCAGAAAGTGGTGATGAGCCTCTGCTAATCGCTAGTTCTTGCGGTTGCCCTGTAGTCGTAGATCCAAATAGGGCCAATGCTGTACGCAGCTTGATTGAACATTTTTCTTGTGATCTGATTCTCAGTGACGATGGGTTACAGCATTACCGAATGCATCGTGATGTTGAGGTGGCGGTGATTGATGCTACTCGCGGACTAGGTAATAGTTTCACGTTGCCTGCCGGGCCATTGCGTGAACCTCATAAGCGCCTCGATGAGATGGATATGGTGGTGCGTAATGGGGGCGGTAATGAAATGCCCGATTCGGATAAGTCTGGAAAAACCAGTCATGTGCAACTTATACCTGTTGGATTACGTAAATTTGGATCAGATCACCTGATTACGTTGGATGAGTGGGTAGACTCAATGTCGGTGCATGCAGTGGCAGGCATAGGCCATCCTGAGCGTTTTGCGATCACGTTGATGGATATGGGCTTTAAACCCGAGCTTCACGCTAAAAACGATCATGAGACGCTTTCTATTAGAGATGTTCAATTCAGCGACAAATGTGCTGTCATCATTACTGAGAAAGATGCGGTCAAATACAAAGATTTGGCGCCAGACAACCTTTGGGTACTCGAAGTCCGAATGCCATTGAGCGATGAATTTGTCGACAAACTACTCAGTTGCGCAGGGCTGCCTGTGACGACGCTTTAAGTAAGCCATATAATAGGCAATTCTTTTGAATTGATCGGTGATAACTATGTCTTTTGTGGTAATTATTCCAGCCCGTTATGCCTCTTCACGGCTTCCTGGCAAACCCTTGAAGGATATTGCTGGAATGTCTATGATACAGCGGGTTTGGCAGCAAGCAGTCAAAAGCCGCGCATCTCGGGTGGTTATTGCTACTGATGATTCACGCATACAGTCAGCAGCGCTGCTATTTGGTGCAGAAGTCTGTATGACTCGAGAGGATCATGTCTCGGGTACTGATCGATTGCAGGAAGTGGCCAGCCTTTTAAACCTCGATGATAGCCAGCTAGTGGTTAATGTTCAGGGTGATGAACCACTCATTCCGCCGATTGTGATTGACCAAGTAGCTGCGAACTTAGCAGCCAATTCACTGGCAGGTGTTGCGACTCTTTGCGAGCCCATAGCCACGATTGTAGACTTTAATAATCCCAACGTAGTAAAGGTGGTTGCTAATAGGGCTGGACTAGCGAGTTATTTTAGTCGAGCCCCCATTCCTTGGCCAAGGAACGAAACACCGATTAACGCACTGCTAGCGCGTCGGCATATTGGTATTTATGCCTATCGTGTCGGCCAATTAAATGCTTTTGTTAACTGGCCTGTAGCGCCGACTGAAACAGCGGAATCCCTTGAGCAGTTGCGTTTTTTATGGAATAACGTTGCCATTCATGTGGCAGATGCTATTGCAGAGGTGCCCTGTGGAGTGGATACAGAGGATGATCTAAAAGCGGTTTCTTTATTGTTTTAGAATTTTTATTATTTGAAAGCTGAAAATTATGGTTAAAAAGTCGGTTCTCTTTGTTTGCTTGGGTAACATTTGTCGATCGCCAACGGCGCATGCGGTATTTCAGTCTATGGTCGATAAAGCCGGCTTATCTGATGAGATATACGTGGACGGCGCAGGCACGGGGGATTGGCATCTTGGGCATGCACCCGATCGCCGCTCAGCGGCTGCTGCTGCGCTGCGTGGCTATGATATGTCGGCACTGCGTTCGCGGTTGGTCACAGTAGAGGACTTTTCTAAGTTTGATTATATTATTGCTATGGATGCGGATAATTTGCGTAACTTGAGAAATATGTGCCCTCCAGACGGCAAGGCTGAGTTAGAGCTGCTTTTAGATTATTCTCGCAAGCCAGAGTACGACGCGGTGAGTGAAGTGCCAGATCCTTATTATGGNGGTGAGGACGGATTCCCCCATGTATTGGACCTCATTGAGGATGCCTCAGTGGCATTGTTAGACAATATAAAAGNCGAGATGTCAGCGGCTTCTGATGCTCAGGCGTAGCGGCCCTATGAATTTAACGATAGAAACCAATAAGTGTCTCCAAGCTTATAACAGCTTGGCACTTGCAGCGACGGCTTCTCACTTTTGTTGCGTGTCTAATTATCAGCAACTAGAAAAAGCGTTAGCGTTCGCCAAGTCTAATAATTTNTCCGTCATGCCACTGGGTGCCGGCAGTAACCTAGTATTGGCCTCTGATGTCGAAGGCTTGGTTGTTTATGTGGATTTACTCGGTGTGATGGTCACAGAGGAAACTGACATCCCCGAGGGTCATGTCGATGTGACTTTTTGTGCAGGGGAAGACTGGCATGAGATGGTTTTATACAGTCTAAAGCGAGGCTGGTATGGGCTGGAAAATTTATCGCTGATCCCCGGTAATATGGGTGCTGCTGCCATACAGAATATCGGCGCTTATGGGGTTGAACTCAGTGATCTTTTGGTCTCATTAAAAGCCGTTGACTTAGAATCTGGCGAATTATTCACATTAACGAATCACGAGTGTCAGTTTTCGTATCGGGACAGTGTTTTTAAGCAATCATTGAAAGATAAATGCCTTATTACTGAAGTGACCTTGCGTTTATCGACGTCACCCGTTATCAATCTTGNATACCCCGCGCTGAAAGGTTATTTTCTCGATCGGCAAGAGCCACTTACTGCGACTATGGTGAGTGAGGCGGTATGCAGTATTCGGCGCTCAAAGCTCCCTGATCCAAAGGAGCTCGCTAATGTCGGTAGTTTTTTCAAAAATCCTGTCATCCCCGCGACTAAATTTATTGAGCTTCAGGGGAAGCATCTGGATGATGGTGCCGATATCCCAGGTTATGAACAGGATGGTGGCGCCGTCAAGGTGCCAGCAGGGTGGTTGGTTGAGCACTGTCAGTTCAAAGGTGTTAGGCNTGGTTCTGCGGGGGTCCATAAACATCAGGCACTAGTTTTGGTCAATTACAATGATTGTCCGGCCAGTAATAATGCCAAAGACATTTTGGATTTAGCCGCAACTATACAAAAGAAAGTATTCGCCGATTTTGGCATTGATTTGGAGATCGAGCCCCGAGTTTATGGATTTATTTGATCAACAAATTATCCCGTTACCTTTGTGCGATGATCGTGTTAGCGAGATTGTTTTTTGGCCAAATTGGCTGAATCAGAAAGCCGCAGATCAATTGTTGGAAACAGCTATTGCTGAAACCCCATGGCGCAAAGATGTTATTAACATTATGGGTAANCAAATACCGATACCACGGCTGCAAAATTGGTTTGGCGACCCTAATACCAGTTATACATACTCTCGGATTCGATTACAGGCAGTGGCTTTTCCTCAGTGGATGGAGACGCTCCGAATAGANGTAGAGACTGAGACTGGCAAACCCTTTAACCGAGCTTTGGTTAATTACTATAGGAACGGAAAAGATAGCGTTGATTGGCATGCTGATGATGAAGCGTCCTTGGGTTTCGAGCCCTTGATCGCNAGCGTCAGTGTTGGCGCCGAACGGATATTCCAATTGCGACACAATCTGTCACAGGAAAGGGTTAAGATTAATCTGCCTCATGGTTCTCTATTGCTTATGGGGGCAGGCGTTCAAGAACATTGGCAGCATAGCNTAGCGAAGGTAAAGCAACTTGAAGATCCTCGGGTTAATTTCACCTTTCGATATATGGCGTAGATCTAATAGCGTAGCAAGCGTAACAAGCATAACGGAGTAACAAGTGGAATTATCCCAGTTTGGGCAAAAGTTTGCAGGGCCGACAGGTATCGTCGAGCTGATGGATGATTTGGGTAGTGCGTTAAACGAAAATCCTGAAATGATTTTTATGGGTGGAGGAAATCCTGGTCGGATAACCGACGTTGAAGCGGTTTTTAAGCGACGACTGGAGTCAGTCCTGCAAGATCCCGCGCAGTTACATAGGCTTATGGGTGTTTATCAATCACCTCAAGGTGACAAGCAGTTTTTAATAGAGATAGCTGCGCTACTAAAGAAGCAGTTTAGTTGGAATCTTTCCGAGAGAAATATTGCCGTGTCCAATGGCAGTCAGCCCGCATTCTTTGTCCTTTATAATATGTTGGCTGGGCAAATGGCTGATGGGCGTCATCGCTCAGTACACTTACCTTTAGCGCCCGAGTATATTGGATATACGGATATTGGCTTGACCGATCGCTTCTTTACGGCAACCCGACCAGAAATTGAATTACTCGATAATAATTTATTTAAGTACCACATCGACTTCTCGCAACTCAAAATTAATCAACAAACTGCGGCGCTGTGTGTGTCTCGGCCCACTAATCCCACCGGGAATGTCCTCACTGACGACGAAGTTGAGCATCTTGATGAAATAGCTCNACAGGCTAATATTCCTCTAATTATTGACAGTGCNTATGGGCTGCCTTTCCCGGGAATACTGTTTAATAACGCTAAACCTCATTGGAATGAAAACACTGTGCTGGTGTTAAGCCTTTCTAAGTTGGGTCTGCCTGGTGTGCGAACCGGAATTGTGATTGGTAGTGAAGAGTTAATTTCAGCATTTACTAATGCTAACACTGTCGTCAGTTTAGCCTGTGGAAACTTTGGTCCTACAATCGCCAGAGAACTGTTCAAGAGCGGAGAAATACTTTCTCTNGGCCGTGACGTGATAAAACCATTCTACAGAGACCGAGCCACCCAGGCCGTAGAGTGGTTCAGGCAAGCTCTTGGTAACGTATCGTACCGAATACATAAGCCTGAGGGGGCTATCTTTTTGTGGTTGTGGTTTGAAGGTCTGCCTATTACTAGTCAGGAACTTTATGAGCGGCTTAAAGCGCGAGGAGTTCTAATTGTACCTGGACATAATTTTTTCCCTGGCATGGCTGACGACTGGCAGCACCAGCAGGAGTGTATTCGCGTGTCCTATGCCCAAGACGCTGAGTCAGTTCAAAAAGGTATTCATTTAATTGCTGACGAGGTGATTAAGGCCTTCTCTGAATAGCGAATTATGATAGGCATAGACCTATTCGGTGTAAAGAGTACTTTTTGATCGTTGACTCTTTATATTTGCAACCTAAGATCCTGACTCTTGCGCTGTGCTGGCTAACCGACTATTTCTGTCGGATGTCAAATGAGCAAGCAACTTTTTGTTCCTCAGGTGTTCGGAACTAAGGATAGTTTCTGCGTCGAGTGATGCTATAGACACCTTTTTGTCTGCTGGGATATCGCCGGATAGTTGTAGGGCGAAAAAGCGCATTGCGCAAACTCTAAGGAACGATGTGAAATTGCTAATATCATGCCCAGCGTCTAAAGATTCTTGGTAGAGTCGATTCAACATTTCAGGTAGAGATAATGAGTCTCTAGCGGCTATCTCTTCCAATACCACCCAAAAATGAAATTCAAGCCTGATGCTCGTCACCATACCTTGTATTCTGATAGATCGAGTAGACG
>JGI24539J26755_10000089_pt1 | contig 38302 bp, 44 predicted proteins | sample NorSeaMetagenome_2_FD_26755 | JGI IMG/M metagenome (IMG submission 26755) | reverse complement strand
TTAAACATTCCATATTGTTGACCGATAGCAATTTTTTCATCTCTTGTAATATGTTTATTTCAATTTCAGTATCAACATATTTTGTATAATGGTTTATTATATGATTCTCTATTTGTTTGCTGTATTTTGATAAATCTTCTATGTATTCATATTCTCCTTTTTCAAAGAATTTATTTATGAATTCTTTAAATTTTTCATCAACATTAGGTATATCTAATCCTTTATCTTTCCAATATGAGTTTATATGTGAATAACATTTACCCCCTGTTATGATAAATTTTTTTGTTATAGGATTATACATATAATTGATATTCTTTATTTTGCGATTACATATACATACTTTCTCTGTATGAACTTTATCTTGTTTAAATCGTTTCCATTCTCCTATTGCTTCATCAATATTATTGCTATGTGACAATTTCAAAAGATTAGGTTCTAATTTAAAAGGCATTCTAGTAATATATACATAGGGACTTTCTTTTTATTAGAAATTATATTTATTTCAATCATTAATGCCTGAAAGTTTATTTTTATCTGCTTTCGTCGCGTTATTGTTTGCCTTTTTCTCCTCGTTTGCCTTCTTCGTTTTCCTTCTTCGCGTCCTTATTTTTCTTCTTCTTTCCGCCATTATATATTAATAAATTGATATTTTAATTTTACTTATTTGGTAAAAAATTGAAAGCTTACATTTTTTAAAATGATAATGCAGGTTAATAAGGTAAAACACAAATGGCTTTAGAATTAGTGAAAGATTTTATATTCAGCATATTTGGAATTTCATTAATGATAAGATTATTATTATTAATAATAACAAAGGAAGAAATATACATAATTGCAATATAAATATTATAATCTTACAATCAGATTAGGTAAACACAAGACAAATTTTTTTAATTATGAGAAAAAATTGAAGTAATTATATTTATAATACAAACAGTATACAAAAGACAATGTCAATCATTCGCCCAGCACCAATCATTACAGACAAGAATTATCTTTCTAATCTCTCAAAAGCAACCCAAACAACCCCACCAATCCAACAAACACTAACAATCCAAACAACCCCACCAACACAACAAACACAACAAACACAACAAACACAACCAATACAAATACCAACAACACCAACAACACCAACAACACCAACAACACCAACAACACCAATTGCTCCATATAATAAATATTGGAATGAATTATCATTAGATGAAAGAGATGCAGCAATAACATTAGGATTCAATGAAGCATTATGGAATTCAAATGAACCAACTGCTCATACAATGCAGACATGGAATGAAATGACAAATTCAAATTTAAATATATGGATGTCAGCTGTATTTTTAGGATATACCGAAGATACATGGAATGTAGAATATGCGTATCAATTAAGAATAATAACTATAACAAATAATATTACTGCAAACAATAATACAATTAATGCAAACAATATTATAATTAATTCAATTAATGAAAATAGTACATATACTAATTATTCACCAATACCATTTATTATATATGATTATGATATTGAAAACATTTTAGATAATGAAGAAGATACAGGTTCCCCAACAAGTGTACTAAATATATATGAAACAGAATTTGAACATATTTAAACAAAACAACTAAAAACACAAAAAAAATAATTTGAAAATATATAGAAATGTTTATATCTCAAAAATACAGATATCCATTTATAATAATTTCAATAATTTTTTTCATACTATTTGCATTAACATATTCAGTAGAAACAATAAAAAAATATACAGTAGATATGGCGTTCATACATTTACTTGCACATTTAACTTCGTGGGTAGTATTATTTGCATCGTATATTATAATGATGAAGTGGAAAAAATTAATTTAAAACATAAAAAACATTTAAAATATAAATGTTAGCATCGAAGGTATTTCATTTAAGTGAAGTAAGAGAGAGAATATTTTATTTCAAATACAATATATTATATGAAAATGTAAATAATGCACGAGAAAGATTAGTTAAAGTAAATAATAAATTGTGTTGTAATGTGGAAGCATTAATGACTCCTATCAAATACTCGAAAAATACAAAAACAGAAGACCCTCCCGAAGAACCCCCCGGCGAAACACAAGAAGATGAATATGTTAGTGAAATATGCAAAAATCCACATGCTTATATTCACAGTTATTCGCTGGATAGAGCACTTACTTGGAGAGAATCAGCAGTAGTTTTAGGATTATATTATCTATTAACATAAACACAAACACAAACACAAACACAAACACAAACACAAACACAAACACAAACACTAATACAAACACTAATACAAACACTAATACAAACACTAATACAAACACTAATACATTTTTTATAAAAAATTGATTTTGAAATTATATAAAAATAGCATTAGTATTATTACCATGAGTTTAAATAAAGACTTTTCCAGAGTTATGCAAGAAATGTATGAATTAAGAATGAAATCAAAAGATTCAACTGCTCAGTTTAGAGCGAAAGTTTATAAACAGGCGATACAATCTATTAATACATGCAATATACAAATAACTCACCCAGACCAACTTAAATCGATTGGTATTAAAAGTGATAAAGTAATTAGTAAATTAACTGAATATTTTGAAACAGGTAGTATTTCAGAATTAGAAAAAGAAAAAGCTAAACCAATTAGCAATATTGATAAAGTTTATCAACAATTTATCAATATTCATGGAATTGGTCCAAAAAAAGCTCAAAAACTAATTGATTCAGGTATAACATCAATTGAAACATTGCGGGAAGAATCTATAAATGATGAAAAGCTTTTAACAAAAGCACAAAATATTGGCTTAGATAATTTTGAAGATTTTCAAAAGAAAATTCCAAGAAAAGAGATTGATGTATTTAAAAATATATTAGAAAAGTGTTTTGAAAAACATGTTGAAAATAAATTAACTTCCCAATCTACATTTGAAATAGTAGGTTCATACAGACGAATGAAAAACGAATCTGGTGATATTGATATTATTATTACAAATAAAGAAAATGATGATAATGCATATAAACTATTTATAAAATGTCTTATAAATAAAGGTCTTCTTACTGATACATTATCTAATGGTAAAACAAAAAGTATGTTTGCTGGTAGAATACCAAAAGAATTCTCTCAATTTATAGATGGAGAGATTTGCTCACGGCGAATTGATATCATGTATAGTCCACCAGAAGAATATCCGTTTGCTATCTTATATTTTACAGGAAGCAAAGAAATTAATACTATAATGAGACAAAAAGCATTAGATATTGGATTAACATTAAATGAGCAAGGATTATCTATTATGAAAAATGGCGTTAAGGGTGAATTTATTGATAAAATATTTAATAGTGAAGAAGAAATATTCGATTATCTAAAAATAAAATATCTTGAACCACATGAGAGAATTGATACAGTAGAACATCTATAAACAACACAACCAAATAAGTATTGCTATTATATTTATCTTAAATATATAAACACTTGATGTATAATTTATGTTTTAAGTAGGCGATTCTTTTTATTAATGTAAAAAAATTGATATTTTTTTATTTTAACAATTATAAGTAACTATGTCTGCGAATATTAAATCTATCCAAGATAAAATAATCTATTATCTCTCCAAATATAAAAAATATGGCACTAATTATTTAAAAGTCAAAGAAATAAATGAGGATATACTTAGCATATTGATTGATTATGCAAATCAAAATTATTACAATGGTTTAACTTTTGATAATGAAAGTATTAGTCAAGTAATATTAACTGACGATGAATATGATATTTTGAGGGAATATATTCTAAATTTATATCCAAATAATAAATATGCATTGGGTGGACATACATCTATTATTTCCAACAATGATGATACCGAGATTGGTGGAAAAATAAAATTACCATGTTTTATGGCATCTATGGATAAAATAAAAGATGAAAAATCTGTTGTAAAATGGCTTAATAAATATAGCAAAAATGATAAAGTTATATCTGCCAAATTAGATGGAGTTAGTGGATTGTATTGTTTAACAACACCCAAAACACCTGAAACACCTAAAACACCTGAAACACCTGAAACACCTGAAACAAATAAGAAAAATGATTATAATTTACAATTATTTACAAGAGGTAATGGTGAGATTGGTCATGACATCAGTCATATTATTAAATATTTAAGATTACCTAATTTGAAAAATCATGAAATAATTATCCGAGGTGAATTTATAATAAAGAAAAAAATATTTCAAGAAAAATATTCAAAAATTGCAGCAAATGCACGTAATTTTGTATCTGGATTAATTAACACAAGAAAAATAGATGAGTCTGTTATTAGTAAATTAAAAGATATAGATTTCATCGCTTATGAAATTGTAAAAATTGACGACAAAAGTATTACACCTTATCAACAGATGGAGCTTTTAAAGAATCTTGAATTCAAAACAGTTTTGTTTGATTGTTTTAAAATACAAAAAATAAATGTAAATTTACTATCAAAAATTCTTACAACATGGAGAGATTCATACAAATATGAAATAGATGGAATTATTTGCACAGATAATGATATATACAAAAGAAAAAATACGAATCCTGACCATTCATTTGCATTTAAAATGGTTTTAAATGAACAAATGGCAGAAACTCTAGTTAAAGATGTAATTTGGAATCCAAGTAAAGATGGATTACTTAAACCAGTTGTTAAAATTGAACCGGTTGTTTTAAGCGGAGCTGAAATTAATTATGTAACAGGTGTTAATGCCCGTAATATTATAAAGGAATCGATTGGACCAGGAGCACGTATTCTAGTTATTCGGTCTGGAGATGTAATTCCAGATATTCATAAAGTAATTACTCCTGCAACTTCACCATGTTATCCCGATATAGATATTAATTTATATTCATGGAATTCAACTAATGTAGATTTTGTATTGAAAAATTTAGATGATAACGATGATGTACAAATAAAAATTATAGCAAAATTCTTTAAAACCCTAGGTGTTGAAGGTATTGGCGAAGGCAATATTAAAAAAATATTTAACTCTGATATTAATTGCAAATGTATTGGAGATTTTATTAATATGTCAGTTGAAGATTTATTAAGTGTTGATGGATTTAAACAAACACTTGCTAATAAGATTTGTTTTAATATTCAAAAAGCAATTGAAAATGCTACACTTTCTGAATTAATGGTTGCTACCAATATATTTGGGCGCGGTTTTGGCATGCAGCGAATTAATTTGATTTTACAACAATACCCAAATATCTTAGATGAAAGCGAACCAACTAAAAATAAAATAGAAAAATTATTATTAGTTGATGGAATTGCAGTCAAAACAGCAAAAGAATTTGTTAATAAGATATCAGATTTTAATAAATGGATGAATGAAAATAATTTAACACACACAACACCCACAACACCCACAACAAACACAACACCCACAACAAACACAACACCCACAACAAACACAACACCCACAACAAACACAACACCCACAACAAACACAACACCCACAACACAAACAAGTAATGAAGAGATACATCCATTGTATAAAAAACAATGGGTTATATCTGGTTCTAGAAATAAAGAACTAAAAGAAAAATTAAATAAACTAGGTGCAATTGAAACAAATACAATCACACATAATACATTTGTACTATTAGTTGATTCACTTGATTCAAATAGTAGTAAAACAACTAAAGCAAAAAAATATGATATACCAATTATGACATATAAACAATTTATTAACGTTTTCAAAATTATCTAATCAACCCAAAATTATCTAATCAACCCAAAATTATCTAATCAACCCAAAATTATCTAATCAATATCAATCTCAATAATTTTTTTAAAATTAATTTTAATTTTATCATAAAGACATTTATGTAATTTTGCATATTTAGTATTATTATCTACACTAAATCCGTGAACTTTTTCTAAGTTCTCCAATAATTTACTATCTTGTTTATCATTCTGTTTTCCACCTCTATTTTCTCCACTACTTTGTTTTTCTTCCCATTCACTATACAATAATAGTATTTGTTTATTTATAACTTGTATGAATTCAACAAATTTATAATTTGTTAAGGTAACCCATTTATTATTATATATATATAATGTATTCTCTCTTTGATTAAATCCACATATTGGTAATTTGTATTTTATATTTTCATTTGAATTATCTATTATATTTTTTAAAATATCTTCAAATCCTGACATATGTCCTTTATCAAATATTAATTGTAAATGAGATTCATTTAATTTAATTTTTGATTCATTTTTATATTTATCAAATGTAATCATTGGTTTTTCATTTTGTGGTTGTTTATCATTTAACCATTCTAGAATTTCTATTTTCTTTAACTTAAGATTTGATGCATTTTTTAATTTAGTTATCTCTTTTTGTTGATTACTCACTTGTTTTTTTAAACTACTTACTTCATTTATTAATGCAAACACCATATTTTTTAATTCTTTTTCTGAAACATTAACATTTTTATTTACATCTTTATTCAAAGTATTATTTAAAATATCATTATCATTATTATTATCATCATTATTATCATCATTATTATCATTATCGCGAGGGAATCTTTTATTACATAATAACATATGTTTATGATGTGCGCTTGGTGATTTATATTGTTTTTCACAAAATCTACATGAAAGCATAACTACTTATATATTGTTAGATTATATCTAATCAATTTTATTTATTTTTATTTTGCCTATTAATTTATTAATTAATATCGATAATTAAATGTTTCAATATCACAATTTGAACCTGGAAAACGTATTATACCTACTTGCATCATGATAATTTAAATACTATATATTTAAATTATCTTACATTCTATATTTTACATTCTATATTATTTTATATTTTATATTTTACATTCTATATTATTTTATATTTTATATTTTATATTTTATATTTTCCAATTCCTCACTACTTTTTTCTCCACTACTTTCTTCTCCACTACTTTCTTCTCCACTACCTCCATCCTCTCCATCCACTCCATCTTCTTCATTTATTATATTAAGATACTTATTTGGTCTAAGATATGTGCTTGAATATAAATTATCCTGATATTGTATTGTATTATTATTATTAGATTTATTATCATTTGTTATATAATCAAATAATTCATCGTCATCATCATCATATTCATTATTATTTGTATTGTCTTTACTTGTACATAATCTCTCAGCAGTAGTTAATATTTTTACATTTATTTTCTTATTTTGCTTTATATTTTCTTTGTCAGATACTGAATAAACTTCTAATAAATCACATTTATCTAATTTTTTATTTTCTGATGAATTAATTGAATTACTAGAATTACTTTTTTTAAAATTAATTTGCATTTTGCATGTTGCGGTTGAAGTTTCCCAACTTCTTAAACCAACTAATAACCATGTTCCTATTGCAATAAAATTATCTCTTTTACTTCTTCCTCGAAATTTATTTCTAATTACACATAATCTATTTTGATTATCATTACATAATACTTCGCAATTTGAACCACCAAGTAATTTTGTTACAACTGCGTATATTTCATCATCTTGTTTAGAATATCTTGTAGCTTTTTGTATAGGAACATTTATAAATTTTCTACCAAGTTTTTTTGATTTATTACCACCATTATTTTTAACCATGATTATTTATTGTATTAACATTATATTTGTCTTTTTATTTATATTTTGTTTTTTTATTATTATATATTATAGAATGACTAAAAAAGAAATCTCGTGGGCTGGATTAATTAAGATGAAAATCGAAGAGAAAAGAAAGGAAGGAGGAAAACCTAGTATTAAAGAAGTTATTCCTGAAGCTAGAAAAGATTGGGACAAAATTAAAAGTGGAACACACGAAATTTACTCACAGGGTAAACCAGTAAAACATGGTAAATCAAAGAAATCAAAGAAATCAAAGAAATCTAAAAAAGAAGAACAACACAAAGAAGAAGACAACCAAGAACACAAAGAAGAAGACAACGAAGAAAGCAAATCTAAAAAAAAGAAAAGCAGTAAAAAGAAAAGCAGTAAAAAGAAAAGCAGTAAAAAGAAAAGCAGTAAAAAAAAAAGCAGTAAAAAGAAAAGCAGTAAAAAGAAAAGCAGTAAAAAGAAAAGTAGTAAAAAGAAAAGCAGTAAAAAGAAAGGTAGCAAAAAGAAAGGTAGCAAAAAGAAAGGTAGCAAAAAGAAAGGTAGCAAAAAGAAAGCTGTAACTGGTGTAAAACCAGATAAAGCCGAAGAATAAGAATAGAATAGAATTAAATTAAAATGAGAGAAAATACTACTATCTAGAATTATATTAAATTATATTAAATATAAATTAATTATTATAAATAACTTATAATAATTAATAATGGTTTCATTTGGTGAAGAAAAAATATTTGCAAACTATGTTAAATTCGAGGATTCTAAAGAAAATGTGGCGGAACAAAACAAAGATATAGATAAAAATGGAATGATGTATGATATTGAAAGCGAACGTTATATTGATGAAAGAAATATAAATGAAAGAAATATAAATGAAAGAAATATAAATGAAAGAAATATAAATGAAATAAGCGTTCATGAGATAAATGAAAACGAAATAAATGATAATGGAGTAAATAAATTTACATATTTAATTTATCCAAATTTAGCAGAAGATTTAATTTATGCTTATTCAATACGAATAATAATTTATTTAATTATTTTTATTTCTATTATTATTATTTATTATAACTATTCATAATGAAGGATGAATATATTTATCAAATAAATGACCCAGATTTGTTTTCTGATTATTTAGAAAATGACGAAAACTATAATAAGATTAAAAAATATTTTTTAGAAATTAAACAAAAAGTAAATGATAAAGATAATACTAAAATATTCCATGTAAATAAAAATGTTTCAGATGCATATTTAACAACAAAAAAATATTTAAATAGAATTGAAAATAATTTTTTTGTCTATTTTTTTAGAATAATTACATTTATTTTTGTTTTTATTAATATAGGGTTAGTAATATACTTTTTATTTAAATATAAGAATACCAAAAGCATAACCTATCTAAATTATGCTATTTGGTTATTTAGTTTTTTTGTTTTATTTTGCATAAATTATTTAATTGTTAGAAATATGATTATTATTAATATTTAATTTCAATACATATAAAATTTAATATATTAAATTTTTAATATATTAAAAACTTATTTTTGTTTAAAAAACAAATTACTACTAGTAATATGGGTAATGGTGCAGGATGCATAAAAAAAAAATTACCTTGCGAAAATGACACAAATAACACAAATAACATAAATAACACAAATCAGAAAAATGACAAAAATAATAAAAATTTAATTGCAAAAAGCAATAAAAATAAAAGTCTTTTTAAAAAATTTAAATTTCTAAAAGAATCAAAAATTTTAGAAAGCAATTGTTCTTTTTATGAATATAAAACAATTAATAAAAAACAAAAATTAGAAAGAATGAAAGAAAAAGAAAAAGAAAAAGAAAAAGAAAAAGAAAAAGAAAAAGCAAAAGCAAAAGGGAAAGAAAAGGCAAAAATAGAAGAGAAAGATAAGATAAGAACACTAGGATATAATAGAGAAAGAAATAATAGTTCAATTAATTTTTTTGAATTTAGTAAAAATACAATAAATACAAAAATAAATGCAACAACCAGCGTTAAAGAATTGCAAGAAAAAATAATTAATCTTGAAAATGAATTTAATAAAAAACAATCTGAATTCGCAAATATGTCTATGAATTATCTTGAATCTGAATTAAAAAATATGGATACACTTAAAGTTTATAATTTAAAAATAAAAAAAATTAACAAGTATAATGAAACCATTGTACATAATTTAAAAACGAAAATTGCAAAATTAAAAGTTGATTTAGATACTAACAAAACAAAACTTTCAGAAATTACAGTAAATTTACTGAATTCAGAATTAAATAATTTTAATACAATTAAATTTTATGATAAAAAACTGGATAAAGTTAATAAAATGCGTTCAAAAGCTTGGAATGCTTATTTAAAAATCAATCATCCTAATTTTTATAATAATTAGTAATATATAACAATATATAACAATATATTATTATATATTACAATATATTGTAATATATTGTAATATATAATAATATATTATGAGTTCATTAATTTCTCCTTATGATTTTAATCTTGAAAAAGATAATTTAGATGCAAATTATTCCGCATGTGGTGTATTTTATGTTTCTTTATCTACATTTAGAGATGTGTTTAAGTTTTCTACATCAAAAGTAAAACATAAAAATGATTGCGGTCTTGAGTATTATATTGATAAAGAAACAATCAATAATTCTGAAGATATCAATTATATTTTTGATATAAAAAAATATCCAAGTATTAATCCTATTCATGCAATGATGAATCATACATTATCCAGAGGGAGAACATATAATTATGAGATAGATAAACAGCTTATTAAACATGATTATATTTACCATTTATGTAAAAAATATCATAAAAGTGTTTATTATTCTAGATTTTTACCTAATTTAGTTAAACTTAAAAACGAAATAGAAGAATTTGGTTGGAAATATAAAGTAGAATTTGAAAAAAAGTTCTTAGATAATAAAGTAGGAAGTGAATATGTAAAACATATTTTATTACAAATTGCTGAAAAAAATAGATTCCGATTAATTGATGATAAAAAAGATTCTAGCATTTATAATACAGATAATTTACAATCTGTACCATTTATAAATGGCGATACAATATCATTTCTTTTTCAATTTAAACGACCAGTAACAAAAGGATTTGATGTTAAAATTTACAAAATAATTTTAGTTTTAACAGATGATACTGCAAATAATTTAAATACAAATCCTTTAGATAGCGCACACTATCAAACATCTTATAATGGAGATATTAAAGATGTTGGTGTTCCAGGTATATCAACAAAAGGGTCAAAAGATTAAAATCAATTTATCATAAATAATGTAATTTTTTCAAATATACATTTAAATATATATTTAAGAAATATATATTTAATGAATTATTCTTTTAACAATGATTTTTTAAAAAATGATTCTTTTAAAAATGATTCTTTAAAAGACGATTTTATTTTAATGATTCTTTCTTGCAAAAAATATGAAACAGAAAGACGAGTTGGTCAAATTAAACAATTTTTACAAAATAATAATATAATGAATGGAATGAGATATTTTCATATAGTAGGGGATACTACAAATATGAACAGCGATGAACTAGAAAAAGGTTATAAAATAGATGAAACTAATAATATTATTTATACTAATACGAAAGATGATTATCTATCGTTACCACATAAAACTATAATGGGTTTTAAAGCATTATTAGATAATTATTCTTTCAAATATATTTACAAATCTGATGATGACCAAAGAGTTATAGTTCCAACATTATTTATTGATATTAGTAAAGCTTTATTACTAAATAAACCAGATTATGCAGGCAATATGTATATTTTACCAAGAAAAATAGAAACTTATCAACCACGTGTTCATGCTGCAGATGGATTTCCTAATAATTATATTGTAGGTGATAGGAAACCATTTACAAATGGTAGACTTTATGCACTATCTAGAAGAAATATAGAAGATTTAACATCTAATGAAAAATTTGATTTGATAAAAAAGGAATTAAGTGAAGATTGGGCTATTGCAAAATATCAAAAAGATGAGTATAGAATGAATAATTTAACTTTCAGAAGTTTACAACTTATGATGGATTATGATAAATATAATGATTTATATAATAGATTTATTAAATAACAAATTAAATAACAAATTAAATAACAAATTAAATAACAAATTAAATAACAAATTAAATAACAAATTTTTTTTTAAAATATTCTATTAATTTCAATCCCTGTAAATTTTTTTTGTTTTTTTCTATTATTTGTATTTCTTCTTGAATTTTCTCTAATCTTTATTTTTTCAATCTTTCTTTTTTCAATCTTTCTAATGTTATTTTTTTTAATCTCTCCAATCTTTCTTTTTTCAATTGACGTTCCATATTGTCTTCAGCTAATTTTTGTATTAAATATATTGAACCTATTCCACCCATTTTATAATTAATAACATATTATTAATTATAAAATATTTTATAATTATAAAATATTTTATTCTACCATATCGTATATTTTTATATAATAGTTTAAAGATTCATCCCATTTTACAAATATTGAAACAATATAAATGTGTGATATTAACATTTTTAAAAATAGAAATTTAAAATATTATAATTCCGAAAACCACAATTTTGAAAATAGTGAAAATAATTCTATAAATAAATCTAAAATATATAAAAACAATAAAAACAATAAAAACAATATAATTAACACATTTTTTTCATATTTATTTATTTTAGTTTTTCTCTCAACATTATTAATTTATACGTATGATTATTATGAAATAAATTATGATTCATCATATAAAAATAACAATAACAATAACAATAACAACAAATTTTCTCAAATTATTATTCCATATTTTGGAATACTTACAGGTTATTCAATATTATTATATAATATTTTTTATGGATTATCTTACATATTAAATTTCTACATAAATTCAAAACATAATCACTCACAATCAAAAAATAATTTTTCGCCCATTTTTGATGGTTCCACTTATGCATCTACACCACCTTCATTTTTACCTACATTTTTAGGGAAATCACACAGAAAAAAAGATGAAAAAATATATCAAAATAAAAATCAAAATAAAAATAAGAGTAAGAATAAGAACAATAATCTAGACTTAAATATAGACTTAAACTTAGATTCCGATTTTGTTGTTGAAATATTGCCAGAAATTTTAAAAGATATTTCTTGTGATATTAATCCTTTATCATCATCACGCATGTCAAATGAATTATCAGATACAGTATTAGAGACATCTTCAAATGAAGATGAGAATTTTGATATAGAATTTAATCCCCATTTTTATCATGATTCTGTTGTTACTACTTAAATTTTAGTGTATTGCATAATCTTTAACATAATGTCCATTCTTATCTATTTTAATTTGCGTTTCACAAATATTTACATTTCCGTATCTAGAATACCATTTTTTATCAGAATTTAAATATATAAGCATTGTACTGTCTTTTTCTGCAGGTACATAATATTGTATCTCATTTATTGAATTTTTAAATATTTTATCTCTTAATTTTTTTGGAGTTGATTCACATGTTTGCATTAAAGACATATTAACATTCCGTATCCATTGTTTTGAACAAGTAATAATTGTATTATCACACGACATCGTATTCTCACACGACATCGTATTCTCACACGACATCGTATTCTCACACGACATCGTATTCTCACACGATATCGTATTCTCATATTCGATTATTTGTTTAAGATTATGAATTGAAATTGTTTTATAATCCCATAAATTATTATATAGTTTATTTAAACTAAATATCCATTTTCTTACATCAAATGTAATATATTGTTTTATAGGCAAAGATACTATTTGAACTTTGGGATTATCTTTTCTTTTAAACAATTCATAATAATTGTTATCTGTATATTTATTTATCTTATATCGTTTGATATTATCTTCTGCTGAATAAAAACAATCTTTAAAAATCTTTGTATATTTATTCATTTCATCCATTGTTTTTGCTTTAAATAAAAATAATCTATAATATCTAGATATTGGTGAATATTCTTGATAATATATGCTTTTTATCATGTCTTCTACACTTAATTCTATAATATATTCTATTATAGTAATTCCTCCATCATCACTTGATAATTTATATTTTAGGTGATTGAAAACTTGATGAGTAATAGTTAAAACCATCATATCTATCAAATCGCCATACATATATTTTTACATTTTATTTTAAAAAATTTATTCTAATATAAAAAATTTATTCTAATATAAATGTGCTTTCGAATTTATTTAAATTTAATTTTAAATAGAGTTGAAACAAATTTAACAAAATTAAATTTATTACTTTGTAAATTTCTAAGAATCAATGAATATTTTTCTCGAAGTTTTTCTTTTTCTCTCAGTAAAATAGTTAGTTTATTATTTTCAAGAATTTTTTTAGTAAAATCAGAATTAATATCGAAAAGTAATAATAGTTTAACTTTATAAACTAAACTATTATTGTATTCGGATTGTGTCATTCCTGATTTGTTTTCATTAAATAAAATCCATGGAGGAATAATACTAATACCTTGTCCACGTTTCATATGTTTACTACCTTTAAATATTAAAATTTCCAATATTCTTATTAATTTAATTTGATTATCAGTTAAATTAATAAAATCAGACTTATCGATTCTATAATGACTTTTATATGTATATCTATTATAATTTTTATCATCGTATATATGAACTCTTTTGCCATTATTATTATATAATTTATTTTTGATAACTCCAATACCTTCTATACTATTAGAGTCATTATTCATTTCTAATATATATATTTTCGCACCAGTTGGTAATTTTTCAGATATTTGTACAGGCGTACCATAAATACATCCAGTCCAATTGTTTCTTTCTCTCCATCTTTTATTACAATTCCATGTATGATTGTTAAATCTGGTAATAGCCAACGCACCATTAACAATAGAATGATTCATTTCAAATGCAAGCCAAGTGTCTCCAATATATCATTGGAGGGATTACTTTCAATTATATTAAAAATAATAAAACAAAAACAAAAACAAAAACAAAAACAAAATTAAAAAAGTGAATAAACTAAATCACTATTTTTTCTTGAATATGACGGATTACTATCATAATTATCATCACCATTATTATCCTTATAACTATCCCGATAACTATCCCGATAACTGTGAATATTTTTTAATAGTAAAGAATTTTTAGAGATTTCGTCAAATGAATCAAAACCCATAATTTTTTGAAAAACATGACTGCAACTATCTTGAGGTTTAATATAACCATCTGGTACAAAACGAATACCTAATCTAGGACAACAAAACATTAAAATATCATGAATAAAAAATGTAAAACAGTATTCTCGTTTTAATTCAGCATTAATAATTTCTTGTTGAAACATTCTATCAATCATTGAATATGCAGTATTTAAAAATAAATAAGTATCAATTAAATCTTTTTTTTGTTTAAATAAATTAGCTACTCTATTTCTGTGTTCCAAAGAAATATGATAATTATTTACTTTTTGCAATTCATTAATAAAGCGAATTTCATTTCTAACATTTTTAAGATGAGTAATAGTTTTAGATTTAAAATCGTCAATTTTTTTAATCACAGAAAAAATGTTAATATTATAAATTAATGTATACTTATTTCTTATACATCGTGGAACAATAAATTGATTACTATCTTTAATATCACTAATTTTCTCTTCCCAAACAATAATAGATTCACGAATACTATTAGCTATATCTAATTCAGCAGATTGTCTTTCTTTATTAATTTCACTTAATTTATTTTTTCTTTCCTTAGTAATCCAATTATGACGTTGTATTTTCTGCGAACTATTATAAGGACAACTTAATTCAATTACTTTTCTATCATCATCACATCTTTTATAAAAATTTCTAGGTTCTAACAATGGATTACTAAATAATAAAATTTGACCAGATTGAAATTCAATTTGATTTTGTAATTTATCATAATGATGCGAAGATATTTTATGAGCTTCAGCAGAAGCATCCAGTTTTAAATAATTAATTATCGAGAGAATAAATGCAACAAATGCAGAAAGCGCAGCTAATGTAATCCCTCCACTATCAATATCTTTTAATGCTGGTTGTAAAACAGAACCCAAAACAGACAAAAAAATAGCAGGTAACATAAGACAATTTAATCTAATAACAGTAATAGAGCTAGATTCAGTATAAATTATTTTTTGTCCTCTAATATAACTAGCTAATATATCCAAAGCAGATGAATATTTATGAGTGGTATCTTGCTCATATGAATTATATATCTGCCTTTTAACTGTATTATATGAAAGCTTTTTATATTTTATTCCATTTAATTTTGAATCTTTATTTCTAATATCAAATTCATATTTACCAACAGAATCATTGCTATTCTCATTACTATCACCATCTCCACTATCTCCACCTCCGCCACCTCCGCCACCTCCGCCACCTCTGCCACCACCATCTCTACCATCTCCACCACCATCTCCACCACCATCTCCACCACCATCTCCACCACCATCTCCACCATAACCATCACTAATACTACTATGACTACTATGGTTACTATTTTTACTGCAATTAGTTATATCATCTAAATTCTTATTATTAAAATTCTTATTATTAAAATTCTTATTATTAAAATTCTTATTATTAAAATTCTTATTATTAAAATCCCTATCAATATCAATATCATTATCAATATCATTATCATTATCAATATAATTATCATTACCAATACTATCACCTTCTCCTATACTACTACCATCATTACTATTATCAGAATCATCACTTTCCAAACATTTAAAATTAAAAATATCATTTATTTTAACACTAGAATTATTATCAATACTATTATCTTTACATTTACCTTTACTAATATCAGTATTAATATCAGTATTAATATCAGTATTAATATTAGTATCAAAATCAGGTGATGTAGGATTACTAATAGAAACATGTATATCACTAGAATTATTTATATCTATACGTAGATTGCTATTTGGTTTTATATTTTTAATTAAAGAATCATTCTTGCCAATTAAAGAATCATTCTTGCCAATTAAAGAATCATTACTTTCTGAATCAGAAATTTTTGGTTCAATCTTGTAGTTTTGCAAATTATTTTCAAGATTATTAATTATTTTTTCTAGAGATTCGACTTCAACATAAGGTATATTGTCAGATACATCTTCATTATTAGAGGGAGGTTCATCTAAAATTTTAACAATTAATGAATTATCAGAACTAACCATTTAATATAATATTAAAGATTAAAATATATTAATATTACGAATATTAGTTAATATGACATCAAATATAATACCAAATATAATACCAAATATAATATCAAATGATATACCAATTTATTTAATAATAGCACATTCTGAAATAACATTTTGGATAAATAAAAATCCTTACAATAAAAAAAAAGAAATAGATCCAGTAACTTATTTTAATGTACCAGAAAATAACTATCTAATTTACACAACACCATGTTCAACGTGGAGTATGTTATATGAAGATTATACAGAAGAAGATAAAAATCATATATTAAATAAATCATATAATGAAATAAAATCATATCTAATCTCTCCAAAATTAAGTTCATACGAAGGAAATCGAATAGAATTATTAATAACAGATATGAATTATATTAAAACAATACCAAAAACTAGCAAAATATATAATGAAAGTAAAATATTAAAACCGGGTTTTTTTTTATCAAACGAATATGCATTTAATAAAACACATCAATTTTTTGGAGATACATTAACTGGATATAATTTTGGTATAATAAAATTAATGCCAATTGATAATTATAATACACGTAATTCTATAAAAACGTCCATAGATATTTTAAAAAAATATAAAATACCCACAAAACCAAAAGAAGAAACAAAAGATAAAAAAACAGTGCCATATTTTATTTCAAATACCGAATTAACAGAAAAAGATAAAGAATTAAACGAATTAATAGTAAAACGTTCATTAAAAAAAGAAGAAATATCGATAGATGAAATTATGAATTTAGGCGAAAATGGTATATATATATCATTATCATGTAGCGAGTTAGGATTATATATGAGGGATGTTGTGAGAGAAGCATCTAGAAAAATCTATGATAGAAGCATAGTAAATGTAAATTTAATTAAAACAGAAGAAAATATAGAAAATTTTGATTTACAAATAAAACTAGACAATTTGATAATAGATAATTTTACTAAAAACAATATACTTTGGGATAAGTATATTTTAGAGCAATATAAAATATACTATAATTTAAACAAATCAAAAGAATTAAAAAACATTAAATCTTCAGAAATAGAAACTATTTCAAATATATATTTTTGGTACAGTCCAATACTAGAATATGATGATAACGGTTGGTTAAGTCGAGTGAAAAGAAAAAAAATAGGTCTAAAGCCAAAAACGCGTCAACAAAAAAAAGTATAATACTATTGTAAAAGTATTATACTATTGTAAAATACTTACTTTAGTAAAATATTATTAATTACACAACCTAAAAAAAATGCAATTAATAATTTTTTTTTAGTTATATAATATATAATGGTTGCGTTAATTGGAGGAAGAAGAAGAAGCAGAAAACATAGAGGTGGTTCAAGCCTTGATGAAGTTTTAAAATCACAAGAAGGAATGGAACCTGAAACTCTCAAAGATGAAATTCCCCTGAATGGTGGTCGTAAACGTAGAGTAAGAAAATCTCGCAAATCCCGCAAATCCCGCAAATCCCGCACAACAAAAGCATGCAGACGTGCAAGAACAGCTGACAGACGCCTAAAAAAATCTCTCGCTAAAAGCAAAAGAAAGTGCAAAAAAATGTGCAAAAGCAAAAGAGTAAAAAGACGCAAAAGTAGCCGTAGACGTAAACATTAAGCAATCAAATTAAGCAATCAAATTAAGCAATCAAATTAATTAATTAATTAATTAATAAATAACTAATTTATAATTTGTAAAAGCAAATTATAAATCATAAAAACAAATTATAAATCATTAGGCCAATAATAATATCTATTATTTAATAAATTATTATTTCTCTCAAAGTATCCAGCATCACTGCACTGATTCAAATCAGAATGCGAAAGATTTGGTTTCCAATCACCAATATACATCCATATAGATTTTTCCTGTTTTCTTGGCTCTTTTATAAGACGCCAATCGTCTAAGTTAATACTCTTATATTCTCTTAACCACAACCATTGGTCATCACCTAGCTCTTTTTCTTCAACTAAATTCATAAAGTAATTAAATAAAGTATAGTAAAAACTTTAAATAAAAAATTTAATGTCAAGAAAATAAAAGCTATCTAAAGATTCTTTTAATAAAATTAATTATATTAATCATATATTTTATATTTATATATGAAAATGTTTACAAATATATTATTTTCAATAATACTTTTTAGTTTAGCTATTATAATTATGCTGTCAATGGTAGCAGTTAATTATATGAGCACATTTGTAGCAATAATTATAATAATATTAATAATTTCATTAATGTTATTTTTAATAGTTTATTTTAGAATAAAAAATATGCAAAAAGAGAGTAATTAATTACGAAATTAATTATTTTATTATTTTATTATTTTTTTATTCATTTTTGACTTACAACAATGTAGGTAAAAAATGAATGAAAATATTTGTAAAAATATTTATATAAGGATAAGTTAGGTATGGAACCAACACACGTAGGAAACGAAACACAAGATACATCATTGCCAAAAGAAATGGAGGACTCATTTTCACATGATACAGGAATGACAGGAGATAACAATTCACCCAACCCCGATTCATTTGACACAGGAATGACAGGAGATAACAATTATCCTGAACCTGATTCATTTGACACTGGAGATTTTTATCCAGAAATTGTACCAGATGATTTTACTATTTGTCCTCCACCAGATGAGAATGATAAAATTTTTGAAGAATTTTCAAATTATATGAATGATTTAAGAAACATAATTAATGAAAAATATTACAATATCGAATATTCATTAAGTGAGAAAGTAACAGAATTGGCGAATGATAGAGATAGATTACAAATTGAATTAGATAATGCATATATTAAAATTGATAAATTAACAAAACAATTAAATGATTCAAAATATGAAACACTTCGAGCAATGGATGAAACACAAAAAGCAAAAGATGAAACACAAAAGGCAATTGAAGATACACAGAAAGCAAAGAGAGAAACACAACAAGCTAGAAAAGAAACACAGCAACTTCAGGATGATTATGACAAACAATCAATGAAATATAAATTATCAATTGATACAGCAGTAGAAAATTTAGAAGAATTAGAAAATCAAGTAAAAGATTTACAAAGTAAAAATAATGATTTTAAATTAGAAAAAGAAGAATTGGTAAAACAAATACTAAATTTAGAATCAGCATTAGAAGATTCTAAACAAGCGCTTGAAGATACAAGAAAAGTATTAGAAAAATCAAAATTAGATTTAGATGATTCATATAAAAAAATAGATGAATTTACTAAATTAAAACAGCATTTGTTAAATGAAATAGAAAAATATAAAAAAGAATTGCAAAATGTAGAAGATAAATTCGCAATTGTTGTAAATATAGTAACAAATCAAATAAAAAAAAACATGACTAATGTAAATAATGGAATAGATAAAATAAATGAAATACATGTAACACCAGACATACCAGACACACCAGACATACCAGACACACCAGACACACCAGACATACCAGACACACCAGACACACCAGACACACCAGACAAAGATGTTATGCCCGATGCAGTATCTGAAGAGACAACATCATTTGAAAGCGATTTAGCACATGTAGGTTCAGATATAACAACAAATGATTTAGATTTAGATTTTGATTTATCAGAGGATGAGGATACGGATACGGATGCGGATGCGGATGCGGATGCGGATGAGGATGTTCTAAACACACATGATGTAGAAAACCCTGAAGTATAAATTAAAGTTTAGTTATAGCTGAATCTGGTCCTTGAATTTTATAAATATTAGAAAAAATATATGAAAACATATCTTTAATTTTACAATTCTTTTTTTGAGAATTATTTAATTTTGAAATTTCAACTCTATTCTCTCTATTTTCACCAGTCATCAATGTTGAATTTTCTTTTAATTCACTAATATCATAAAAACTATATCTATCTAAATCAAATCCATAACTAGTTTTATTCGCAACATAATATCTATGATATTTTTCAATATCATAACCAAAATTATTATTAATGTTACCATTTAAATTGTCAATATAATTATGTATAATCTCATAGTCTCTTTTGTCATTGTTAGAGCTCATACAATTCCACATTGTATAATATTTAATATTATTTAATAATTAATAATATTAAAATATAAAAAATATTAAAATATAAAAAATATTGAAATATTAAAAATATAAAAAAAATATAAAAAAAATATAATTAAGTTGTTCGATTATTATTAATAGAGCGTCTACCTAATGTTTCATGAGTACTAACATATTCACATGGTTTGCAAATACAGGCAGTATTTTCATCTACTGAAAATACTATACGTTTTATATTAAGCGATTGAATTACTTTTAAACAATCAACACATGGACCAGACTCTTTATAATTACATAATCTATCAGTGCGCACAATATATAATACAATTTTTTTAAACAACTTCTTGATACTTCGCGACTTTTATCTGATTATAATTATGTCCATTTAAATTAAACTTCTTGTATACCTCTCTCAATGCAGCAATCTCAGCATGACAAGTGCAAGTATTTTTGATAAATCCATCAGAAGAAGAACAACGATAATGATTATAACCTTGTCCAATGATTGAACCATTTAAAACAGCAACACAACCGTGTCTTTGAAGACAAGGAGATAAATCTGCTTCATTACGAGCAATTGTAAGAAAATGCATATCCTTAGAGCTAATTGTTTCTACTGTCATTATATATGTAGTGCAGTTACATTTAATACAATTTATTTCAATTTTTTTCAAATTTTTATATAAAAATAAAAAAAATTGATATAAAATCAAATTAAAGAAGTAAATATACTACAAATGAAAAGAACAATGTCGTCAAATAATTACAAATCACTATCTCAGAATCTTTTTGGAGAGAATCAAAACAACAATTCGGATAACAATTCCGATAATAATTCCAATAACAGTTCTGAAAATGAAAGCAACACAGAAACTGAAACTTTATCATTACCCTTGCCACAATTCAAAACACAAAATAAAACTACACAACCAACAAAACTAACAAAACCAACAAAACTATCAAAACCAACAAAACTAACAAAATCAACACAGAATAATTTAATTGAAATTAAACCACATTATGTATTGAATATTTATGTAGATGATAAAGAATTAAAAGAAAAATATAAAGATCAAGAATTAAAAAATAATAAAATAATAAATCAATATCTGGATGGAGAAAGCAATGTATATTTTGACGCAGGAATAGATTTGTATAATTCAAAGGCAAAAACAATTAAAGGTCAAACATTAGGAAAAGTAAATCATGAAATAATTTGCAGTATGCACAGAGTAAATAAAGATGGAAGTGAATCACCCGTATGTTATTACTTGTATCCAAGGTCAAGTACAGGTTCAAAAACAAAATTAAGAATGGCGAATAGTGTAGGTATCATAGATTCAGGATATAGAGGCAATATAATAGCTATGCTTGATAATATAGATACAGAAGATTACAATATAATATCAGGCGATAGATTGGTACAAATATGTGCACCTAATATTGAATATCCATTAAAACTAAAATTAGCACCAAATCTTGAAAGCTTAGGTTTAACAGAGAGAGGAGCAGGTGGTTTTGGTTCAACTGGTAGATAACTATACTATGCTTTATATTTTAAAATAAAATTAGTAATATTTTTTTCAAAACTTCTCTCAATAGTCAAATCAGATTTAATCTCTTTTTTGCATGAATTACATATATATGTACGATATTCAATATTATTGGAATGATATTTATTATTGTCATTTATATTAGAACAATCGGTAAAGCTAGTAATGTCATTAATATTACTAATGCTACAATAAAAATCATTACTATCAGCAAAATCAAGACTAAAAGTTGAATCGCTAGTAGATGGCAAGTTTTGTGTATCTCGAGACATGTAATATGTATCAGAATTAGATGATGAATATACAGAAACAGTTAATTCTTTTGATTTATTAAAATCATAAATATTATATTTAGTATTTTTGCAAGATGAAAAGCAAGAATTAGTTAAAACAGACCTTCCAGTAATTGTTTTATCTACATTTTTAATATTTGAATTATTAGTGTCTGAATTATTAGTACCTGAATTATTAGTACCTGAATTATTTGTGCCTGAATTATTAGTGCCTGAATTATTAGTGCCTGAATTATTAGTACCTGAATTATTAGTGCCTGATTTTTTTTTTGAAATTTTAATATTATTTAATTTTTTAGTTGAATTATTTTTCTGAAGATATGAGAAGATAGTATCACCAGAAGATTCTCCAGAAGATTCTCCAGAAGAACTACAAGATATTTTATCGAGGGAATTTGAAGATATTTCAGACATATTATATGAAATTTTTGGTTTTCTAAATCTTGAAAATCTTAACGAATTTTCAACATTATTAATAATAACATACTGAGATGTATAAGAATAACAAAATAAACAAGGATGGTACCAACCTTCAATAGGTTGTCCGCTTTTTCTATATATATATTTAATTATCATATTAATCTTATTATATTAATATATTTATATAATATAGTAATATAATGTCACTTATGTTTATAGAAATAATAACATATATAATATTTGTCTACACATTATGTGTTCTATTTGTTTTCATTAAACCAAATATGTTTTTTCTAATTATTTTTTTCTGTGCATGTTTGTTAGGTTCATGGTTGATATTAATAGATTGTCGAATGAAATTATTAGATAATATAATATTTAAATTTTTCATATTAGTAATATTTTCTACATTATGTACATTAATATATTTACTAATACATGAGAATTGGTCGAATTTATTATGTAAATTATTTATTTTAGTATTACCAGTTTTATTTTATTTTATGGTAAAAACAGTAGAAAATGTTTTTGATTGTGATAAATATCATGTATTTACAACACCAATAAGATTTATTGAAATAATTTTTGATTTTTTATCAAACTTAAATGATAAATTAGGTACATTTGTTAAAAATTAAATTATATTTAATAACTTTAATAAGTTATAATACTTATTATATATAATTATAACACACTTAAAGTAGTATTACTATAGTATAATAGAGGAGGATGATGGTAAAGGAGAACGCCATCAAAACCGCATTCGTTCCCGAGTGGTCAAAGGGGGCAGACTTAAGCTCTGCTGCGTAAGCTTCGTGGGTTCGAGTCCCACCGAATGCACTCCGCTCTCGTAGCTCAGTTGGTAGAGCTTCGTACTTATGATGCGAAAGTCGCGGGTTCGAGTCCCGCCGAGAGCACTCCAACAAGGAAACATTAATAGCAAATATAAAATCACTATTTATGACCTGATGAAGGTTCGATTCCTTTATGTGGCACAAACTTCTGTTTGTGGGCGGGTGCCTAAGGTAAAACCACAATCGTTTCCTGTGGATTTTTTGCGCTGGGTTAGCTCAGTTGGTAGAGCGTACGGCTTTTAACCGTATGGTCGAGGGTTCGATCCCCTCATCCGGCAAGTTTTCGAAATAAAAACTACCTGGTTTTTATCTGTTAGAGATAGCCTCCTAACACTGATGAGATAGGCTAAAATAAATTCAAACAGCAAATAAAAAAAATTTTATTAGGTTTGACTGCTCCCTTATATTAGTAGTAAATATGAATTTAGCAAAAAAAAACAAACACACTCCATGTAGCTCAATGGTAGAGCACGTTAGTCAATCCTTTACAGCACAAGAAAACAAATAAAATAACACAAAGATTTTATTTGTTTTAAATTATGTAAGGTAACAGCATCCAACACTTATTGCATTATTCGCACGTGGTTGCGGGTTCGAATCCCGCCATGGAGATATAAAAGAAATCTAATAGCAATTTTAAAACATAGAAAATAAACTTAATTAGTATCAAATCATTTATGGTTAGCATACTATGTGGTTAACTTTACATGTATAGATTTCTGCAAACCGAGTTTTGTTAGTATAGTTGGAATATTACGCCGTAAATTAATTATGGAAAGTCTGGTTCGAGTCCAGAACAGAACAATAAAAGAAAATCACATAGCAATCAACAAAAAATTTTTCCTTTATTAAAAATTAAAAATGATTTTCGCAAACACACACAAAGCTCCTTTGGCGCAATTGGATAGCGCATCCGACTTCTAATCGGGAGGTTGCCGGTTCGACTCCGGCATGGAGTAATTTAAAATAACAAATATAAAATACTTTTATTTTGAATTTTATATTTTTCAAATACTTTACATTGTGTATTTTACACTTTTTTACATTTAAAAGGTGTAAAAATACTTATACATATTTCTATATAAAATTGATGTATATTACAGTTTAAAATTACAATAAATAACATTATGAGTGAAAACAAAATTTTATTTATCATGTATTAGAAGTAATAGATCTAATAAAAAACCCTTAGTATATTGATAATAAAATTACAACCTAATAAATCAAATAAAACTAATAAATTATTCCAAAAATAATCTAAATAAATATAAAAGATGAAAAACTTTTGTGCGTCATGTGTAGGAGTAGATGTAGAAAAAATAATAAAAACAAATAATGAAAGATTACCAAAATGGTTAGAAAAAGTAGATTATGTAACAAATTTCATTAAACAATCAAAACTAGTCCCTTACAAACAAAAAAAAACAAAAATGAAATTAAAATTAAATGTAGGAAAAGAAAATGCAAATAGATATATGTTATATTGGGGAGCACAACCATCAATTAATTTAAATATAAAAAATGCAAAACAAGCTTATAAAAATTTCACAAATTATGGTGTATCAAAAGTAGATAAAAAAGGCGATGTATCATTTCATTTTAATTGTCCTCAACCTTACAAAACAACAGAAAAAAATAAAACACTACCTGAAACATATTACAGACACATTCATTTTTGTTATGCAAATAAAGAAAATACGCAATGGATAGACAAAGTATATACAAAAGTAGTTATTTGCGATATTTCTCTCAAAGATTCATTAAAATTGTTAAAACAAAATAAAGCAGTAATGTTAAATGCATTACCATGTGAATATTATGCAAAATTTCATATACCACATTCATATAATTTAGATGTAAAAACAGCAAAAAAATTATCACAAAAACAATTATTTGATTGGATTTTAAATGTAATAAAATTAAATTATAACACAATTTATCAATCAATAATAAATAAAAAAATAAATTTATATGAAATACCCATAATAGTTTATTGTGTTCATGATAAATGCGGTGCTGCCCACGATTTAGCTATAGAATTATTAAAGAAAGGATTTGTAAATTTACTATATTATAAAGGTGGAACAAAGAAATATCTATCACACAAAAAATCCAAACGCAAAACCCACAAACACAAAACCCACAAACGCAAAACCCACAAACTAAAGAGAAAATCCGAGAGAAAATCCAAAAAAAATTAAATAATATAATTAAAAATAAATAATATAATGAAAAATAAATTTAAGAAATAAACAATAATATATATTGATTAAATGAAATTGTATAGATTATTAATTGACATTTTAATGTTTTTAATTCCTATAATAGTTTGTTTTTATGCAAATCTAATAGGTGTGTCATTAATAATGTTTATTTATGGATTTATACATTTCAAATATCCATGGTTAGTAACTTTAATAAAAAAACTCTATTTCATTAAAGATAAAACAAATGTAGTAATATGGTAGATAAATAAACAAAAAGTTCTGTTAGTATAAATGAGAGATTACGTTGCAGGTTAACTGTGAAGATTCTGGTTTGAGTCCAGGGCAGGACAAAGAAAATCATACAGCAATATAAATTAACTGATTTTCGTAAACAAAGTTCCTTTGGCGCAATTGGATAGCGCATCCGACTTCTAATCGGGAGGTTGCCGGTTCGAGTCCGGCATGGAATATTTTTTTATAAAAAAATATTAAAATACTAATCAATAATTAATAATTAATAATCAATAATCAATAATTAATAATCAATAATCAATAATCAATATTAATCATCATGAAAATTGTTAATTTGATGAGCGATATACATAGTCCAAGAACGCAATCTTTCTGTTGGAGTAGAATCACTATGTCTTAGTAAGAAATTTGCATAGTATCGCAATTCCATATCAACTAAAGAATCAACAATAATTGCCGGTAATTTTTCACATGTTTTTCTCTTAGGCAATGTGATGAGATTTTCTCTGCATATAGGACAATTGCCTTTCTCTTGTTTTTCAAAAGTTTTGGTGATGCAAGTGAAACAGAAATGATGTCCACATGGTGTAACCACTTTGTTTTTGTCATCGTCGATTACATCAAAGCAGATTGAACATTCTAGTATTTCCTTTTCATTGAAATCACTAGATGAATCATTTGTTTTGTCTTGGCTATTACAAGATACATCATCAGATATATCTTGTAATGCAATGCAAGAAGCATTTTGCGGTTTGATTGCCGTGAATCGTTCGGGACATGTCCTCCTGTTATGTCCTGTTTTTTGGCAAATACTGCAAGGCATTTGTAGTTAAGTGTGACAAACAAAATTATGATGATTCAATTTTATTACCTATCTAAAATGTGGACTTGGCCGAGTGGTTAAGGCGATGGCCTGCTAAGCCATTGGGGAATCCCCGCGCAGGTTCGAATCCTGCAGTCCACGTATTTTGTATTGTTTACAATACAAAATATCATCCAATACAAAATTCCTTTACGCCTTTAAATGTTCAAAGGTATAAGAATATACAAAAAAATTGATAAGTTTTAATTAAACTTATCAAATAATAACAATTATATAAGATGAATGATAATACAAAAAAACCGTTAAGTGTAAATAAAAGTATACAATTAGGATTATGTTGTTTAAATATGACAATGAGGGCAAATAATCCATCAGTATTTAGCTCAAGAAAAATGATAATAAGAACAATAAAAGAGAGAGGTATACATTCATTAAAAGAAAAAATAACACAAAATTTACTAGATACTATACAATTAATAAGATGGAATGAATATAATGGTATAAAAGTATTTAGATTAAGTAGTGAATTATTCTCTCATAAATCTAATCCCCAAATAGAAGATTATACATTTGATTTTGCAATACCTTTATTAAAAAAGATAGGTAAGAAAGCAAAAAAATATAATCAAAGATTAACTTTTCATCCAGGACAGTATAATGTAGTGGGAAGTCCAGATAAAAAAAGTTTTGAACATACAGTAAATGATTTATCATATCATGCAGATGTATTAGATTTGATGGAATTAGATAAGCATTCAGTAATGGTAGTACATGGTGGAGGTGTATATGGTGATAAGGAAAAAACAAAAGAACGTTGGTGTGAACAATTTAAATTATTGCCAGAAAATGTTCAAAGAAGATTAGTATTAGAAAATTGTGAGAAGTGTTTTTCAATAGAGGATTGTTTGGACATATCAAAAAAAATAAATATACCAGTTGTATTTGATACACATCATTTTGAATGTTATAAATTATTACATAAAGATGAAGAATTCAAAGAAGGAGAATATTATATTCCATTAATATTAGAAACATGGAATAAAAGGGGAATTAAACCAAAATTTCATGTAAGTGAACAAGGAAGTGGTAGAGTAGGTCATCACAGTGATTATATAGAAAGCATACCAAACTATTTATTAGAAATACCAGAAAAATTCAATCAAGATATAGATATAATGATAGAAGCAAAAATGAAAGAACGTGCAATTTTTGCATTATATGAAAAATATCCATTTCTAAACTGCAAAAACTAAATCAAATAATATTAAAGTAATTATACTAAAACAAATAACAGTGAAATAAATGAAAAATAAAAATTATATACTTGGAATAACATCATTATGGTTGTTAATTCCAATATTGCAATGTATTAAAAAATTAAATACAGTACCAAATATAGATATTATTGCTCTAATTTTTTTTGCTTTCTCTTCGATAATATCAACATTGCATTGGAGTGATAATAAAAAACAAAACTTTCTACATAAAATGGATAGGTTAATAGCAGTAATACTTTTTATTTTTCTAACAAATCATGGAAATATGAAAGGTGCACCAATTGTTTTATTAATGTACCTATTATCACAAGTAAACAAAGGATTAGTAAATATTATATGTGATTTAGCATTTCGTTTTACAGGATATTGGTGGGTATTAGAATTAATAGCACCAGAGCTATTAACAAAATCAACAATAATATTAAATAGTATAGCATATTGTATTCATATTTATAGTTTATGGCGTTGGGTATCAAAAAATCAATCAAAATATTGGTTTTTATGTATACCATCATTTTCATATATTTTACTTATAAATTGCATAGTATTTTAGATAATAAATTTGTTTTTTTTTTATTAATAAAACATGGCGACTATGGCCGAGTGGTTAAGGCGATGGACTTGAAATCCATTGGGGTCTCCTGCGCAGGTTCGAATCCTGCTGGTCGCGTAACTGGTTTTATAGTGTAAATGGTATCACGCTGGAGGATGACGCTCCCTCCAGAAATCCAAGTTCAAGTCTTGGTGAAACCGATTACTTTATTGGTTTTATAGTGTAGTGGTTATCACACTGGATTTTGATTCCAGTAACCCGAGTTCGAGTCTCGGTAAAACCTAAATAATATTAATAAAATAATATAAAGAGATTTACAATAAATATATTATAATAATAATATGCTCGCTTAGCTTAGTTGGTAGAGCGTGGTGCTAATAACGCCAAGGCCGACGGTTCGAGCCCGTCAGTGAGCAACATTTTAAATATAATTTTCATTAAAAATTATATTTAAATAATTCAAATACTTTAATGAAATCAAATCAAATCAAATGAAATCAAATGAAATGAAATCAACTCAAATCAATATAAAAAATGAATCAAATATATTACTATAATTACTATACAACAATGATACGTAATATTTTCAAAAAAATTTTCCAAAAAAAAGAAAACAAAATTTTACTAGGTAGATGGAATAATAATGGCAAAGAAATAAAAAATATTTATGCAAATCATGACCATTGTGGTGATATAATATGCAAAGACCCAAAAGAACTAACTAAAATAGTAAAAAAAGAACTAACAAGCACAGAATTAAAAAAATAAATTATAAATTATAAATTATCAAATATTTTCTTCATACGAATTAAGATGTAATTCAATATATTCAGATGCATCAAAATAACTACAGAATGTAGTTTTATAGATAGTATTTTTATTTTTTAATGGAATATAAACATCAATTGTATTATGATAAACTTTTATAATAAATTCATCTTGTGTTGCATATTTTTTAGAATATACTATCTCGCTGTAAGTATTATTTGAGAGATTCCAATCATTTTCTATAAAAATATTATTAATATAAGAGAACCCAAAATTAACAAGCTTATTTGATTCTTCAATCTCATTTAAAATTTTATTTTTCATAAATTTATTTATTTATTTATTTATAAAAATATTTATTTATATATTATTTATTTATAATTTGTAAAATATCTTAACCAATGTGATGACGCATTACTGCTGCAGCAGCAGAAGCTTTTTTAGCTTTCAAATCATATAGTTCAGAAAAACTAAAATCATCAAAATACATAATAGATAACGAAATAGCTACTAAAATTAAATAAACACTCATGCTTTTAGAATTATTCGTTAATTTTTGTATTATACCCGTAACAGCATAAAACCATATTACAACTGCAATAGAAATAATAATAACATAGATATTTGGAAAATTAGCTTTCAAATAATAAATCATTATATAATATTTTTTAATATTTTTATTTTTATAGAAATAAAAATATTAAAAAAATAATAAACACGCCACGACCGGGAATCGAACCCGGGTCACCTGCGTGACAGGCAGGTATACTGACCGCTATACTATCGCGACATTATAAAAATACATTTTAATCCAAATTGCCCCTAATGCCATAAATAATACAATATCATGTTTAAATATATCATTATTGAAACAATTAATAACATTATTCAATTCATCTATTTTATTATCTAAAATACCATTTTTTTCATTTAATTCAACTACTCTATTTTTAAGTTTAACAATTTTTTCGTTTAAAAATTTACTTGTATCACACGAAACACCATTTCTTTCACTTAAATTATTAATTGATTCATTTAAATTATTAATTGATCCATTTAAATTATTATTTTCTTCAACTAAATTATTATTTACTTCATTTATAATATTATTTTTTTCACTTAAACTATTATTTTTCACACTTAAACTATTATTTTTATCAATTAATTCATCTATTACCTCATCTTTTAATTTTAATGATTCTCTCATACTAGAAAGAACATTAATTTCATCATCATTTTCATCAAAATGAGTTTCATCGCGTTCTTTCAACAATTCAAGTATACGTTCTTCCAATTCTTTTCTGGTCATTAAAGATAATAATGACATTATATTATTTTTATCTAATGTTATCTCTTTATATAAATTAACTAAAATGTAAATCATAAATAAAATCTACAAACAAATAAAATCTACAAACAAATATAAATATATAACCTGATTATATATTATAATATGGGAGACGAAGGAGTAGAATACGATGAAAATGAATTGTTCAATGCTTGGGTTAAACAATCAAGAAAATATCCTAAACAACATACAAAATCATGTCATGATAAATGTGGATGTTACAAACCGAAGGAACTTGGGAAAATTAGCACAATGAGTACATCTAATTTAGATATAGATAATTTTGATAGTTTTAATGAGCTAAATTTATTTATCAGTTATGGTGATTTAAATAATCAATCACTTATTTCTAATTGATGTAATTTATAAATTCTTTGTTGATGACGATATTCAAAATCATGTTTAATAAATTTTTCGATAATTAAAAATGCTAATTCATGTGCAATTATACGAGCACCAAGAGCAATAACATTCGCATTATTATGTTTTTTGGCCATTTCCGCTGAAAATAAATCATTACATAAAGCACATCTTACATTTTTAATTTTATTTGCAGCAATACTCATACCTATTCCAGTTCCACATATCAAAATTCCAAAACTATTTTTATCATTATTAATTTCCCTACATAAATTTTCAGCTATATCAGGATAATCATAGGAATTCATTGCACTATAACATCCAACATCTAATAATTCAAATTTATTTCTAAATTTCTTTATAATCTCAGATTTTAATAAAAAACCTCCATGGTCAGAACCTACATATATTCTCATTGATAAATAAATAAATGAAAGTATTTAAATCTTATTGAAATAATTAAAACTTGCGCTAACCAGGAATCGAACCCGGGACTAATCCTTGGAAGGGATCAATGCTAACCACTACACCATTAGCGCAAATTTGCTTACAGCGTGATTCGAACACGCGACCTTCGCATTACAAGTGCGACGCTCTACCAACTAAGCTATGCAAGCAGATTCAAATAAAATTCAAAACACAAAATTCAAAACACAAAAATCAAATAACTATAAAATATTATTTAATATAAAAAAAATTGCTTTAACTTCTTTTATATAATATATTATATATTATATCTTAATTATATATAATTAATGAAAAAAAATAATGCAGATGTATTAGATTTAGAAATTACAAAAAATTCAAAACACAAAAATCAAATAACTATAAAATATTATTTAATATAATAAATATTGCTTTAACTTCTTTTATATAATATATTATATATTATATCTTAATTATATATAATTAATGAAAAAAAATAATGCAGATGTATTAGATTTAGAAATTACAAAAAAATCACATACTAAAACGCGTAAAAAAAATAAAAAACTTCACAAATCTATGAAAAAACGCAGAAAATCACATACCAAACAACGCAGAAAATCACATACCAAACAACGCAGAAAATCACATACCAAACAACGCAGAAAATCACACACTAAAAAAAATAAAAAATCTCTCAAAAAAAGAAAAAAGAATCGTAAAAAATCATTATTATCATCAGTGAAAATACCAAATATAAATGCAAAAGGACTTGTAAGAAGTGCATCTAATAATAGAGGTAATGAACTAGCAGAGTGTTATGAAAAATGTAGAAACGAACACAACATGAGACAAACATTTAAAGGTTACAATGCAGTTTCATCAAGAGATACAGATACAAATGAAAGATTATATAGAGAGTTAGATAAATATGTAGATAATTCACGAAAATCAACAAATTATTCTAATGACAGCTTTGAATCGCCACCAACTACTAATTATTCAAAAGATAGTTTTGAATTACCTCCAACAACAAGTAATTAATTTTCAAATAATTAATATAAGTTTTTAAGTAATTAATATAAGTTTTTAAATAAAAATTATATTAATATTTTATCTCGCCGGCCGGAATCGAACCAGCGACCCTCTGATTTCCACAATTTTACTTACTACAGTCAGATGCTCTACCAATTGAGCTACAGCGAGTTTTTTCTCTTCCTGACGGGTTCGAACCGCCGACCTATCGGTTAACAGCCGATCGCTCTACCAACTGAGCCAAGGAAGAATGGGTTACAGGTAAAATTTTATTTTTATTTTTAAAAATGCTGTAATTTACCTTTTTTTGATTAATTAAAAGTTTAATCTAATCTTAAACTTTTCCAAATGCTGTATTAAAATACAGTAAGATAAAATCTTATATTTTTATTAATATGCTGTAAGATTTTCATTCTAAAATCTTGATTAATTGTAATTATTAAAACCACTTGATATCACATGTTTATAATAAACACTAAATACTAAATGATTTATATAATCTAATCTATACTAACACCTACACCTACATACATTTTCCTCTTCATTGTCGTCGTCTTCTGCTCGACTTCTATTCCCAATCATCGCCGTCTCATCATCATCTCCTCGCTATCGTCTTCATAATCGTCGCCCAATTCTACCTAAACAAAAAAAGTTAGTAAATCGCTTCACATGCTATCCGCATCCACGTTAAATTATGAGTTTTTTATGAGTTTTATAAAATATGAATTTTTATGATTTATGAATTTTTATAAAATATGAATTTTTATAAAATATGAATTTTTATAATTTATGAATTATTATAAAATAATAATTTTTATAATTTTTTATAATTAATTTTATAAAATTTTCATACTAAGAATATTATTCTTATTATAAAGAATAAATTTATAATAATAGTTATAAATAATTTAAAAAATATACATCTATTCTTAGCTTTAAGAATAGACAAATCATGCAATAAAATAATAGTAAATATATGATAAATATGATAATTCAAATCTTAGCTTTAAGACTAGATAAATCATATGATAGTATTATATGTGTTTAAACATATAATCTTTTTGTTTTGCAAAATTAATATAATGCATGTGATCGACGCGGGAACATGCTGAATGTATGTGATCAACACGGGAACATACATTTTTGGCCAATTAATTTAAAATATAAATAATGATAATGATAATTCTACCATTATTTTACAGACAACTATTAAAACCGTACAATATATTAAAATAAACAAATTAAATATTTTTAAAATAATTATTGATTAAAAATTTATAGAATAAATTAATATTCTTATAATTATTTAATAGAGTTAATTATATTAACTTCTCATAGAATAATTACTCATTTAATTGTTTATTAATAATTTAATAGAACGCAACTATACTAATATAATTGCACATTCTATCTGAGAATATAACTCAAATATTGTATGCATACTAAGTGCTGTTTTAATTTTCATAAAAATGCTATTTGTTGTCTTTATTATTCGCCTCCCACACAATATGTATTTTAAAAATGTTTTTAAGTTATTTAAAATATATATTAATAAAATATTTTATTAAAATAAATATTTTATTAAAATAAATATTTTATTAAAATAAATATTTTATTAAAGTATTTATTTTAATGATTTATATTTAATTATAAATGTAATCAGAAGGTATATTTATTTTAAGCTTTGCTAATCTATCAATACAAAATTGTTTATTTTTTATAAACCTAGAATTATGATTTTCAATATTCATATTAATTAATTTATTCATTAATGAAAGAGATAAAATATAATTACCTGCGAACCATGCACAAACAGAAAGTTCATCTATAAATTTCCACTTATGAATAGGTTCATTTATAAATAAAATATCATTTTCAGGATATTCTAGCATTGTTTTGTAACCAAGCATTCCATAACCATACCCAAGATATGAATTTTGTTTTCTATAATATTTAACTATTTCATATAATGCTTCTAATCTTGATTTTCTATAATTAAATGCTTTCAAATAATCACATAAAATTTCTTCTTCAAATATTTTATCATAGTTTTTATCAGAATTTTTCTCAGAATTTTTATTTAAATTATTAATCAACAATTTATGTTTACATACAGCTAATTTATACATACTATAGTAAACTTCTTCATCCCAACCACCCATTTTAATTCTTTGATTATAATAAAATTTTGCATTTTTATAATCATCATTATCATAATATGAATTTGCTAAATAAAAATGATATCTTGAATTTGTTGGTTCATCTTGTATTCCCTTTAATAATATTTCCGCATCTTTTTTATATTTTAATTTATCACTTGACCTTGAACCCTGTGTATTTACTTGCATTGAACAATTATTAATAGTTCCTTTTTGTATATTAGGTTTATCGCATTCTGGATATTCGTGTAAAACACCAACATATCTCCAATTATGTTTTGCATTAAATAATTGTGTTCTTTTAAATGAGAGACAAGAATGATTTATAGTTAAATAATATGCATCCTTTGGTATTTCATCATCTATAGTAATTGAATCACCTATAAATATATCATCCGCATCAATTACTAAAAAGAAATCACCTTTATCTTTTGCTTTTTCAAATGCAACTGTTCTATTATATCCAAAATTTTTCCAAGGTGTTTCGTGTAATTCTCCTGGAATATTATTTTTTTTAAAATATTCTATTATATGCTTTTGTGTTCCATCAGTAGAACCAGTATCACATATTACCCAATAATCTATTACATTTTTAACGGAATTTAAACATCTGGTTATTATATTAATTTCATCTTTAACTATCATTGTTAAACATATTTTAATTTTGTTCTCCATTACTACTTATGATAAATTATCAATTATTTGTTTATGCAATGTTAAATTAATATAGTTTTAAAATATATTAATTTAACAACGTAAAAATGATGGTATTGAACATAAAATAGATGTAAAGTCACGACTTTTTTTATTTTCTTTATTAGATTCACTGCTAATAACTACATTTGATGATGAAACATCAATTTCTTCAGCACTAGGAACTAAATCAACATTTTCAACATTAAATTCAAATAGCGAATTTGAATTATTATTAACAATATTACTTTCACTATTATCTTCATTACATCCACTACAATTTCCACCAATACCACATTCATTATTAAAACTATTAAAACTATCTATACTATCATTACTTTTATATTTTTTTAATTCTCTTGAATTACTAATTTTAATATTGGTTCCGTATATATTATTAATACTACCATTATTTACATTTCTATCATTATTTACATTTCTATCATTATTTACATTTCTATCATTATTATATTTAAATGTATTATTATGTGACGTAGGTATTAATATTGGCGATGATGTTAATATTGGTCTATATCGTAAAGAACTAGAATCTGTACTACTTATAGAACTACTGAGGGAATCGCTTAATGAACTATGTTCTTTTATATAACTATGCAAAAACTTAACAGCATTCGCCATTTCTAAATAATCTGATTCGGGTATATTATTATTTTCGTTTGCTTCATCAATTAAATGCATAATATCTAAAATTGTTCTTTCTGAAAAATTAACATCTGTCATCTAATATATCATTAGTTTAATATATTTATTAACCTTTTACATTAATAATAAATTATCTCAAGGAAGAAACCATTTTGAACCATTATATTCATAAACTAAATTTTCTATATTTAAATCAATTGATGGGTCATGCATATCCTTAAATTTTGCATGTATTTTATCTATATTATTAATCTCGTATCCCATATCTTGCAAATATCCAATTGTAATTTTAGATATATAGTAATTATGATAACTTCCTGCCATACCAATCATTATACTATTTTGCAAACCAGGTAAAAGCAAATATCTATTATTTCTACCTAATTTAATATAATTATTATTATCTTGTTCTGGGTGATAATGTGCTGTTCCATCTCCATAATTATCTTCAATTAATATCCCTTTAACATTTTCAATTGTAAAACTACTATTAAATTTATTAAAATATTCAATATAAGCTTCTATTGCTTTTGAATTACCTAAATTATTAACTATAAAATAATCATTATTATATTGATATGCATCTACACGTAAAAGTAAATTATTATTTGGTTGCACACACTTAAAAACATTTAATACATGTTTTATTGGTTGAGAACCATACTTGAAATCAATATGACTTGTAGATATACTAAATATATGTCCAATTTCATGTAGAGTTGTATCTTTAAACATTGAAAGTGTTTGATTTATATTTATCTTAAAAACACCTTTTGATGGATAATGAACTCTATATTGTTTTCTATATACATCTGTTACAATCTCAGTTCTATCTTTATTTTCATGTTCTAATATATTTGCTCCTCCTAAAATATTTCTATCTTTATATTGAATTTTTGTTAAAATATAAATTTCTTTATTGTCTTTAAGATTCGTAGATGCAATTATATTTGACCATTCAAGCATAGGTTTTAAAATTCCTTCATCTATATAATATCTAATTGTACTATCAGTTGAATGAATATCACCATCAATGTATATATCTAAATCAAACTTATTATTAATTAATATTCTTGCATACTTACTGGTAGATTCACCGATTTCATCATAATTATAATAATAAGTAACAGTGTGTTCTTGTATATTATTATCCAACTCCTCAACTTCTTCCTCAACTTCTTCCTCAACCTCGTGACTATGTGATTCATTACTATGTGATTCATGACTATGTGATTCTGCTTCCTGTTCTGCCAACGCCTTTGCTTCCTGTTCTGCCAACGCCTTTGCTTCCTGTTCTGCCAACGCCTTTGCTTCCTGTTCTGCCAACGCCTTTGCTTCCTGTTCTGCCAACGCATTTGCTTCCTGTTCTACAATATGTTGCTCTGAATGGCTATGTGTATGAGTATGTGAATGGCTATGACTATGTTCCTCTTCTTCTTCATGCATTTCTTCATCATGAACTTCTTCCTCTTCCTCTTCTTCTTCATGAACTTCTTCTTCTTCATGAACTTCTTCTTCATGAACTTCTTCTTCATGAACTTCTTCTTCTTCATGAACTTCTTCCTCATGAACTTCTTCTTCTTCATGAACTTCTTCCTCATG
>JGI24539J26755_10000088_pt1 | contig 38329 bp, 39 predicted proteins | sample NorSeaMetagenome_2_FD_26755 | JGI IMG/M metagenome (IMG submission 26755) | reverse complement strand
TGGCGAAGCGCCTGAATTACGTATTCCTGGTGTTTACTACTAATAGTTAATTTTAATATGGCCGGCTTGCCGGCCATTTTTTTATAGTTATTTATGGATTACAACTTCCATTGGAGACCAGTCTTCAAGACCCTTCCTGATTTATTACAATCAGCAGTATTAACTTTGGAAGTTGCAATTCTTTCAATGATTCTAGGGATATTATTTGGCCTAGCATTATCTCTAATAAGAATTAATATGACAGGGCCATTAAAATGGTTTGCTGTTTCTTGGATTGAGTTAGCTCGAAATACCCCAGCGCTTCTTCAATTATTTTTCTTTGGATTTGGTCTTGGTGCATTTGGTATTCATTTCAGTCCATTCCTTATTGTATTGATGGGCTTAACATTTAATAATGCTGGTTATTTAGCTGAAAATTTTCGTGGTGGATTTAATGCCATCCCGGATACCCAAGTAAGAGCCTCGTTAAGCCTTGGAATGAATAACTTTCAAACTTATACTAGAATTATAATTCCTCAGGTTCTGCGTATTGTCTACCATCCTATGACTAACCAAATGGTCTGGGCAGTTTTAATGTCATCCCTAGGTATGTTAGTTGGATTTCGCGAGCTTTCAGGAGAAACACAATTCTTTGCATCTAAAACTTATCGAATTTTTGAATATTTTGCAGTTACTGCAGTAATTTACTACGTCCTAGTTAAGATTATTCTTGGTGCATCAAGATTAATGGCAAATCGCCTTTTTAAATACTAAGAGTTTAATAATGGAATCAGCAGCAACTTATTTTTCTGGATTTAACCCTAATGATTTATGGTTCCTTGGTGAAGCAGCTTTAAGGACTCTATGGATTTCTTTTTGGGCAATCAGTATTGGGTCTATTCTTGGAGTATTCTTAGGTTTAGCTCTCAGTGTGTCAAGATTAGTAGCGTTTACCCTTGGAACAATACTAGATATTTTTCGCTCAGTTCCATTAATTATTCAACTAGTATTATTTTTTAATTTTGCGCCTATTATTGGCCTTAGACTTAATCCCTTTGAAGCAGGATTAATTGTTCTTATTGTCTACACCTCAGCCTATGTTGCAAACGTAGCTAGAGCTGGAATTGAGGCAGTTGGAATCCCAATGAGGCGAGCAGCAAGAAGTTTAGGTATGAACTATTGGCAAGATTTGCGCTATGTTGTTTGGCCGATTGGTCTTCGAGCTGTATTCCCTGCTTGGGTTGGAGTGGCGCTAGGAGTTTTAAAGGATAGTGCGCTAGTATCAATACTTGGATATGTTGAGCTTTTAAAGGCCTCTCAAATACTTATGACTCGAACCCAAGAGGCGATCCTCATATTATCTATTGCTGGAGCCTTCTATTTTGCTTTATCTTATCCAATTTCTTATTATGCTACTCGACTTGAACAAAGGTGGTCTCAATGATTAAAATTACTAACCTACATAAACAATACGATGAACTTGAAGTATTAAAAGGCATAGATCTTGAAGTGCCAAAAGGAGAAGTCTTAAGTGTGATAGGCTCCTCAGGCTCTGGTAAATCTACATTACTTTATTGTATTAATGGCCTTGAACCCATTCAAAAAGGTCAAATCATCGTAGATGATATTGATGTCCATGCTAGTGATACAAATCTTAATTCAGTTCGCCAAAATATGGGTATGGTGTTTCAACAATGGAACAGTTTTCCTCACTTAACAGTCCTTGAAAATGTAGCTCTAGCTCCCAAAATAGTTAGCAAGCTTTCTAAATCAGAAGCTCTAGATGTTGCTGAAAAACAACTCCGACATGTTGGTCTGGGTGATAAGCTTTCACAATATCCTTCTGCATTATCAGGTGGACAGCAGCAACGACTAGCTATTGCACGAGCACTTGCAATGGAGCCAAAATGTATGTTATTTGATGAAGCGACATCTGCTCTCGATCCAGAACTAGTAGGAGAAGTCCTTGACACTATTAGACTTCTTGCTGATGAGGGCATGACAATGATTTGTGTGACTCATGAGATGGGTTTTGCACGTGAAGTCTCTGATAGGGTAGCATTTTTTCATGAAGGCAAGATTGAAGAAATAAACCAAGCTGATAAACTCTTTGGATCTCCAAAATCTAAACATTTACAAAAATTTCTATCAAAAGTTAAAACATAGGAGTAAAAATGAAAATAACTGCAATCAAAGCATGGCAAGTAGATTTACCATTAAAAGAAGGCCGATATAAATGGTCAAATAATAACTTTGTTGATGTTTTTGATAGTACTGTGGTTGCAATAGAAACTGATGAAGGATTGATTGGTTATGCAGAATGTTGNCCTCTAGGATCTGCTTATTTACCTTCTTTTGCACTAGGAGTTCGTGCTGGACTNGCTGAACTAGCACCTCATTTAATTGGCCTTGATCCACTAAATATTGGTGAAATCAATCGCATCATGGATTCAGCATTACGTGGCCACCCTTACGCCAAAGCTCCAATTGATATTGCATGCTGGGATCTTCTTGGCAAAGCAACAAATCAACCAGTCTTTAATCTTTTAGGAGGATCAGCGCAGGATGATGTATTTTTATACCGAGCAATAAGTCAGCAAAGTCCTGAAGAAATGGCCGCAAAAATATCTGGTTACTCTTCTGAAGGCTATACAAAATTTCAACTTAAAGTTGGTGGAAATGCAAATGATGATATTGAGCGTATTCGAACTACTAGAGCAATTTTAAAGCCAAGTGATATCCTTGTAGCTGATGCAAATACTGGATGGACTAAGCATGAAGCAGCTAGGGTTGTTAGTGCTGTTTCTGATCTTGATGTATACATTGAACAACCATGCATGACTTATGAAGAAAGCGTTTCTATTAGAAGACGTACTTCTCTCCCATTTATCCTCGATGAAGTAGTTGATGGTCCAGATATGTTAGTTCGTGCTATTGCTGAGGATGCTATGGATGTAATTAATCTTAAAATTTCCAAAGTTGGAGGCTTAACCAAAGCCAAATTAATGAGAGATCTTTGTGTAGCCTCTGGCATCCCAATGACAATTGAAGATACTTGGGGTGGAGATATNGTCACTGCAGCTATTGCACATTTAGCTCGCTCAACACCAGAAGAGTTTTGTTTTTCAGCAACTGACTTTAATAGCTATGGAACAGTTGAAATAGCTAGTGGCGCACCTCAACGAGTAAATGGTAAAATGACTGCTGCTGAAAGACCAGGACTTGGTATTGAGCCAAACTTCAAAGTTTTGGGTGACACAGTCCTTTCTTATTCTTAAAACATTATTTAAATCAAAAGGTGAAGCTTTATGTCTAATAAAACCAGCAATCTAAGTCTAGATGAAATTTTCATTTTAGCAAAAACGTCTCTAATGGCGCATGGTGCTAATGAAGAAAATGCAGATGCAGTTGCTACTACCGTAACTAATGCTGAGCGAGATGGCTCAATTTCTCACGGGCTTTTTCGCATTCCTGGGTATATAAAAGCACTTAAAAGTAAAAAGGTAGANGGCTCTGCAAGGCCTGAAATTAGTGAAATTACTCCAGTAATCTTAAAATGTGATGCCATGAATGGCTTCGCTCCATTAGCTCATAACTATGGAATAAAAAAACTTATTGAAGCTGCAAAAAAATTTGGTATTGCTGGCTTATCAATCCAACGCTGTCATCACTTTGCAGCACTTTGGCCAGAGGTTGAGGCAATAAGTGATCATGGGCTCGTTGGACTGACGTCTGTTTCTTATATGCCAGGTGTTGCTCCTGCTGGAGGTGCTTCNGCATTATTTGGTACCAATCCAATTGCATTTTCATGGCCACGTCATGGGAAGAATCCAATTGTATTTGATATGGCAACTTCTTCTATGGCTAAAGGTGAGCTTCAAATTGCTGCCCGAGATGGGCACTCTGTACCTCTTGGAACTGGCCTTTCTGCATCAGGAGAATTAACAACTGATGCCTTGGAAATTGATAAAGGGGTTTTACTTCCATTTGGTGGTCATAAAGGCTCAGTAATAGCACTTATGGTTGAACTCTTGTCAGGACCTTTAGTTGGTGAAACATTCTCTTATGAGACCAAAGAGCGTGATAATGGTGATGGTGGTCCAGCACAAGGTGGTCAGTTTATTCTTGCTATGTCTCCTGAAATTATCTCAGGTAAAGATACTTCAGAACAAACTGAAAAATTTCTAAAAGAATACAATAATATTNATGGAACGCGTCTACCTGGCGCTAGAAGACATGAAAATCGAGCAAACAAAGGACCAAGAGAAGTCAATACATCTCTGGTGAATACTATTATTAATCTTCGAGACGAAAGCTAGTTTAATTTTCCAAAAAAAGTCATTCTAGCTGACTCAGATAATTTGACTCCTGGCTTAGAATTATAGGCTAAAACGGATAGAATTCTCATTTTGGTACCCTTTGTTGGAGTTACCCTATGAATCGCATTTCTTCCACGAAATAACACTAAAGAGCCGGGCTCCATTGCTAGAATATCTGGGGAAAATTTGTTATCCAAAAGATCACTTATTTTTTGATAATTCTTAATAGTATTATCCACATCTCTGAAATCACGAATGTACTCAAACTTACCTCCTCCATCTGGCTTCTGTATCAGCAAGGTAATAGCAAAAGAAGAGTTATCAAAATGCCAACCCAACTCTTGCCCTTGATTAGCATAATGTATATTGATTGAGGATAAATTATCATCATATTTATAGAGCACCTCTTCACCAAGAACAGAACAAAGAAATTTTTTGAACTCTTCTGAATCATAAAGCACTTTTAAAGGAGATTGACTTGGAACTTGGTCATCAGTAATACATCCCTTAGAAGAAACTACAGTTCTATTTCGAGCATGATTCAATGGGTAGTTCTTGTCTGTAGGCTCTAAATAAACATTATGATTATTTATACAGTAATAAGCCAGATATTCTTGTTTCTTTGCTTCACTGAGGATCATCTTAATAGCTTTATCCTGGATAAAGTCTTTAAGAACTAAGACACCCTCAGAATCTAGAGTTTCTTTACATTGTGACCTATACAAGGCATCTTTAATTGGATGCTTTTTATCATCTATAACAGTTGGTAATAGAAATGACATATTATTAATAATTTAACTATACGAACTCGATTATATACATTTATAAAGTCATATTTTTAATGCAATAACTATATTGATAATAGATAATAAGCTAATTAATTAAAAAATAATTATGATTCATTTTGGTAGTATCTCTCGCAAACAGTTTCTTCAAGATTATTGGCAAAAAAAACCACTCCTGATTAAGAATGCCTTGCCTAATTTTATTTGCCCCTTATCTCCAGATGAGCTAGCTGGACTCTCATGTGAAGAAGAGTTTGAATCTAGAATTATTACTGGTTCAATAAAAAATAATCTTTGGAGCCTTAATAATGGGCCTTTCAACGAAGACATATTCTCTAAACTACCAGAAAATGACTGGACACTTTTAGTGCAAGGTGTTGATCGTTATATTTCAAATATTTACAATCTTATTAATGAATTTGATTTTATTCCACGATGGCGCTTTGATGACATAATGATCTCATTTGCATCAATGGGAGGAGGTGTAGGGCCTCACTATGATCACTATGATGTTTTTTTACTGCAAGGTTTAGGTTCAAGAAAATGGTTAATAAGTACCAAAGATTGTTCACCAGACAACTACTTGGATAATATTCCTCTAAGAATAATGGAAACTTTTCATGAGGAAGTGGTTTGGGTGGCTGAGCCAGGAGATATTGTTTACATTCCTCCTAAGGTTGCTCATCATGGCATAAGTCTTGATAAAGAATGCATCACACTATCAATTGGCTATCGTTCATACTCAGCTCAAGAAATGGCAGAGCAATTAAATTTGACAAGAAATAAAAAACTGGAAGAGTACTTTGTAGATCCAATTTGGACTTCAAATCTTCAGCCAGCTGAGATTCCTCAAATCGTAATTGAACAAGCTAAAAGTTTTTTAAATATAGATTATTTGTCAGAAGAGCAAATTGGGTGCTTTATTACCAAACTTGATTCAGAGGATGAAAGAAGGCTGAACGATTTTATTAACTATGAAATAAATGAAAAATTAGAATTTGGAACAACATACTCTCTTAACCCTTTATGTAGAATTGCCTACCAACATCTTAAGAATAAATTAATGGTTTTTATTAATGGAGAGGTTTTCAAATGCAGCAATATTAATGAACAAACCGTCATTGATTTTTGTAATAAAAGACAACTAAAAGTAAATCATAAAAATCATATTTTTGCCGAGCAATTAATGGCATTATCTTTTATTAAAGAAAATATTTAAGCACCTTATAGATTAGCTTTATAGCTTAATCTAGAGAGATAAATTTAATACATTTATTTAAATAAATTAGGGGATAATTCTATTGTTTTATGGATTTCGGTAAGTTTTATCTCAAGCATACCTCGAAGGTATGTTTTATATAAAGCTTATTTTGTGAAACCATAAAATACTTTTATTTTATTGGAGAAACATAATGAACATGAATATAGTTCAAAAAAGCTTTACATTTGGAAAAAACCAAATTACTTTTGAAACAGGAAGAATAGCTCGTCAAGCACATGGTGCCGTTTTAGCGAGTATGGATGATACCCAAGTATTAGTGAGCGTGGTTGGTGCAAAAGATGCCAGACCTGGTCAAGCCTTCTTTCCTCTTTCCGTTGATTACATAGAAAAAACGTATGCTGCAGGTAAGATTCCAGGTGGATTAAAAAGAGAAGGACGTCCTAGTGAAAAGGAAACACTAACCTCTAGATTAATTGATCGCCCAATTCGTCCATTATTTCCAAATGGATATATGAATGAAGTTCAAGTCATGATACAAGTCATTTCTGCTAATAAGAATGTTGATCCTGATGTTTTAGCTATGCTTGGTACTTCTGCTGCTCTTGCAATTTCAGGTGTTCCATTTAAAGGCCCAATTGGTGCAGCTCGAGTTGGATTTCAAGATGGTAATTACATTATTAATCCAACATACTCAGATTTACAAACATCAGATCTTGATATGGTTGTTGCTGGAACTAAAGATGCAGTCTTAATGGTTGAATCAGAAGCTAGTGAGCTCTCAGAAGAAGTTATGCTGGGAGCAGTAATGTATGCTCATGAGCAATTTCAAGTAGTAATTGATAGTGTTGCTGAGTTTGCTNAAGAGGTAGGTATATCTCCTCGTGAGTGGATTGCTCCCGAAGCGAATGAGGCCTTAATGTCAGACATTCAATCTAAGTTTGGAAACCAAATTTCCGAAGCATATCAAACAGTTGATAAAATGGAGCGTTATGAAAAAATGGGTTTAATTAAAGATTCAGCACTTGAGCAACTTTGTAGTGATGAGGAAAATTCGCCTAGCTCAGATGATGTAAAGGATTATATCAAAAAAATTGAAAAATCTACAGTTAGAGAACGTATTTTAGCCGGTGAACCTCGTATAGATGGTCGCGATAGTTCTACTGTTCGGGAGCTTGCAATTGAAACAAGTGTATTAGAGAATACACATGGTTCTGCTTTATTTACTCGTGGAGAAACTCAGGCTTTAGTTGTAACAACTCTTGGCTCTAAAAGAGATGCTCAATTGATTGAAAAACTTGAAACTAATGATAGAATTGAAGACCATTTTATGCTTCATTACAACTTCCCTCCATACTGTGTAGGTGAAACAGGTCGAGTAATGGGAGTTAAAAGACGTGAGGTTGGACATGGTCGACTAGCAAGACGAGGAATCTCTGCTTGCTTACCTAGTATTGAAGATTTTCCATATACTATTCGTATAGTTTCAGAAATTACTGAATCAAATGGCTCTAGCTCTATGGCTAGTGTTTGTGGCTCTTCACTTTCACTAATGGATGCAGGAGTTCCTTTAAGAGCACCTGTTGCTGGTATTGCTATGGGACTCGTTAAGGATGAGGATCGTTTCACAGTTTTAACAGATATCCTAGGTGATGAAGACCACCTTGGTGATATGGACTTTAAAGTAGCTGGAACCTCAAAAGGAATAAATGCACTTCAAATGGATATAAAAATTGATGGAATTACAGAAGACATCATGTCAATTGCTCTTAAACAAGCCAAGGAAGCAAGGATCAATATACTTGGACAAATGAATCAAGTAATTTCTGAACCTAATGCAGCTTCAAAGAATGCGCCTAAAACTAAAGTAATTAAAATTCCAACTGATAAGATTCGTGATGTTATTGGTAAGGGTGGTGAAACTATTCGAGGCATTGTAGCTCAATCAGGTGCAAGTGTTGATGTAGATGATGATGGTAATGTTAATGTTTTTGCTAATGATACTGAAAGCTTTGAAAAAGCCGTTCAAATGGTTAAGGATGTTACCGCAGTTCCTGAGGTTGACAAGGTCTACATGGGTAAGGTTGCCAAAATCGTAGAGTTTGGTGCATTTGTAACTATCATGCCGAATCAAGATGGGCTTCTTCATATTTCAGAGATTGCTCATGAAAGGGTGGAGAAAGTTGAAGATCATTTAAAAGAAGGCCAAGAAATAGAAGTCAAAGTTCTAGGTGTTGATAGAGGCAGAATAAAACTTTCGAGAAAAGTTTTAATAGAAAAATAATTATTATAAAGCCACCTTTTGGTGGCTTTTTTAATTAGTTTAAAGTTATGATTGATAAAAAAATTATTGCATTAGAGGAAAAAGTAGCATTTCTTCAAAATATGGTTGACGATCTTAATATGACTGTTTTTCGACAAGGTGAAAACATTGAAAAACTAAAATTACGAGTCAAAGAGACAAATGAAAAACTTTTGAATCAAAATGAATCTTTCTCGGAAAATTCATCAACTCTTAATAATAAACCACCTCATTATTAAAATAATTAGTATGAAAAAAATTCTTAAGATNTTATCTCTACTTTTATCAATTTTCATCATTTTTCCTTCTTATGCTGGAGTCTATGATGATTGGCCTGATGAAGCAATCTGTACTTGGCTAGAACAAAGACCAAATCACAAAGGGTATCTAGAAGAGAATAAAAAGAGAGATTTAAATTGCTTCGAAAGGGAAGACTTTAGTCCTCGGGATTATGTGTATGAGCCTCTTAAGATGTATATGTGATGTTTAAGTTTTAATTTACTGTAAGAATGATTCTTATGAAAAATTTTAGTAATAATTTAATTTTACTTTTAACCATATCGATCATAGGTCCATCTCATGCGGGAATTTATGATGATTGGCCGGATGAATCAATATGCACTTGGCTTGAGTTAAAACCTAAGCACGAAGGGTATCTTGCTGAAAACAAAAAAAGGGATTTAAATTGCTTTGAAAGAGATGATTTTAATGCCCGTATAGAACCAGATGAAGTTGAATATTCTGCAAGTGAATCAAATGGTTATTAAATTATTGACTTAATACGCTTCATCATTATCAATAGAGCTAGTCCATTAAGACCCCAAACTAAGCTTAAGAGATACATATTAAACGTCAACCCAATATACTCAGCTAAATAACCCACTAAAGCTGGTCCAAAAATAAAGCCAGCAAATCCCATAGTTATAAGGTTTGCAACAGTTAAGGCTATTGGTTCGTCAGTTATTCTAATTGCCTGTCTGATTATAATCGCAATAAAATTAGCAGTTCCAAAACCAAACAATATCATTCCAAAAATAATTACATGAAAATTTGACGTCAATATTGATAGGAAAAGTATTATTCCAGCAATAATACTGAGATAACCACCAACTAATTTTTCACTATATTTATTAATCATTTTTGAAGCAATTAATCTTGCAGAAATCTCACCAACATTAAACGCAACTATAACNGCTCCTCCTAAGTAAAGAGGCACTAATAAATCTTTAGTTAACCAAAGAGCTGACCAATCAAGAATTATGCCCATAGTTGCATAATTCATCATCATTAAAAAGCCAAAAATTAGTATTGATTTTTTTGGAAATTTGAATCTTGGTGTTTTCTTTAAATCTTCCAACTTTTTTGAGAGTCCAAACTTAAATACTATTAACGCACCTAAAATAAGCATTGATCCAGTTATAGAAAAAATTAAACTTTCACTTTCAATATACTTGATTGTATAGAATGCAGTCATTGCACCTACTAATGAACCAAAGCTAAATGCTGCATGATACAAAGGTGTAATAACTTTAGAAGTTTTCTCTTCGATCATTGAAATTTGTGACTGTGCAGAAGGACTAAAAAAACCCACAAAAAAACCAAAGGGGACAAAAGCCAATAAAAACCAGAAGTAATTAGGTGATAGTATTAATAATAATGGAAGGTAGGAAATACCTAATAAACCAATCGCAATAGAATTTTTAGTCCCAATTTTTGGTACTATCAATCTTCCAGATGTTTGGTTACCTATTAAATTTGTAATACCAAAAACTAATAGCCCAATACCAATTTCTGCCTCAGTTATTTGAAGCCTTTCAGCATTCCAAGGAATATATACAAAATATAGTCCAATCTGAAAAAGTACTAAAAAGGCACTAAGAAAAACAGTATAAGTACCAGCATTATATTTGCTACTTTCAGTCATATAATTTATAAATATTATTTAATCTTTAGAGCTTTAGAATTTATCAACACCCCTTCCCAGCCACCATGCATAAAGTTACGAATATTTAAATGGGAAGAATGGTTTTCTGGTGAGTCTAAAACTGAATGATAATGCTCTCCAAAACACCTTAAAGCCTCATCTTTCGAGAGCGAGTGCATTAACCCAAAACAAAAAACCTTTGCTGATCCTTGATTTTCCTCTTTTGAATTAAATAGCCCATTATTTTCAAAAGCAATGTTTGAGAATTCATAATCTTCTTGAATCATCTGAATGAAGTCAATAAAATTCATTTGGACACTAGATTTAATGCGATCTAAATATTGTTGAGTATTCATTGAGCTTAACTATTCATTGGGTTAGACTTATTAAGATCAATATTAAGTTTTTTTACTGCTTTATTAATAATCTTAGAATCTAATATTCCATCATCAACGAGCGCATTTAAAGTTACAAAAACAATATAGTCAGCATTAACTTCAAAGAAGTATCTGAGTTCTTTACGAGAGTCCGAACGACCAAATCCATCTGTCCCCAGAACCTCATAATGAACTGGTATGTATTTTCGCACTTGTTCAGCATAATTTCTCATATAGTCTGTGGCAGCTATTACTGGACCTGATGATTTAGCTAAACATTTTGTTATATAAGGAGTTTTCTTACTTTTACTTATATTAAGTAAGTTTTCACGATCAATACTTTGAGCCTCTCTTGTAATCTCATTAAAGCTTGTTACACTCCAAATGTTAGACATAATGCCCCAATCTTTTTCAAGCATATCAGCAGCTTTTTCGACTTCTCTTAGAATTGCACCACTNCCCAATAATTGAACCTCAATTGAAGATTTACCAACTGTTTTCAAATGGTACATTCCCTTTATAATGCCCTCTTCTGAACCTTTAGGCATCTCAGGATGAGTATAATTTTCATTCATTAATGTAATGTAATAAAAAACATTTTCCATCTTCTCATACATTCTAAACATTCCATCTCGAAGAATAACAGCAAGTTCATAAGCATATGTTGGATCATAAGAAATACAATTTGGAATTGTATTTGCAACAATCAATGAATCNCCATCTTGGTGCTGAAGCCCTTCTCCAGCAAGGGTNGTTCTTCCAGCAGTTCCNCCCATCAAGAANCCTTTAGCTTGCATATCACCAGCAGCCCAGGCAAGATCACCAACCCTTTGAAATCCGAATTTTGAGTAATATATATAAAATGGAATCATAGTGACATTATGAGATGCATAGGAAGTTGCCGCAGCAATCCAATCGGATATTGCTCCTGCCTCATTAATACCCTCTTGAAGAACTTGACCCTTAATATCTTCCTTATACCACATAACCTTATCTGAGTCTTCTGGCTCATAAAGTTGACCCGAAGATGAATAAATACCCATTTGACGGAATAAGCCTTCCATCCCAAAAGTTCGAGCTTCATCAGGAACAATAGGGACAACTCTAGGTCCAATTTCCTTATCTCTTATTAATAAAGATAGGAATCGCACAAATGCCATTGTGCTGGAGTTTTCCTTTTCGCCACTGCTTTTAAGTAGAACATCAAAAAAATCTAATTTAGGTATTTTAAAAGATTCTAATTCAAAACTTCTATCAGGCAAGTAACCCCCTAAAGTCTCTCGCCTTTCTTTCAAATAAAGTATTTCTTCACTATCATCAGCTGGCTTATAAAAATTAAGCTCTTCAGCATCCTTTTTTGTTACTGGAATATCAAATCTTTGAGCAACCTTAACGAGTGCATCTACTCCTAGTTTTTTCTGACTATGGGTAGTATTTTGACCTTCTCCAGCTTCACCCATACCATAACCTTTTACTGTCTTTGCAAGAATAACTGTAGGCTGACCAACGTGCTCTTTAGCAGCCTTGTAAGCTTGATAAACTTTATTTGGATCATGACCGCCACGAGTTAATGCAAAAATTTCATCATCAGTCATGTCTTCAACAAGTTTTAAAGTTTCAGGATATTTACCAAAAAAATGTTTACGAACATAAGCACCATCTTTAGCTTTATAGGCTTGATATTCTCCATCAACAACCTCTTCCATTCTTTGCTTTAAGAGTCCTGAAGTATCATTTTCAAGAAGCTTGTCCCAACCTCTCCCCCAAATTACCTTTATCACATTCCAGCCAGCACCCCTAAACATTCCCTCTAATTCTTGAATAATTTTGCCATTACCACGGACTGGCCCATCTAGTCTTTGAAGATTACAGTTGATAACAAAAATAAGGTTATCAAGCTTTTCTCTTCCAGCAAGGGAAATAGCTCCTAATGACTCAGGCTCATCTGTTTCACCATCACCTATATAGGCCCATACAGTCCTCTTGTCTGTTTTAATAATATCTCGATGCTGAAGATACTTCATAAATCGAGCTTGAAATATTGCCATTATTGGCCCCAAACCCATAGAAACAGTTGGGAATTCCCAAAAATTAGGCATTAACCATGGATGTGGATAAGAAGAAAGGCCCTCTTGGTTCGCCTCTTGTCTAAAGTTTAGCATTTGCTTTTCAGTAATCCTTCCCTCTAAAAAAGCCCTTGAATATATTCCAGGTGCAATATGCCCTTGGAAGAATATTAAATCAGCACCTTGTTCTAAATTTTTTCCACGATAAAAGTGATTAAAACCAACCTCATAAAGCGTAGCACTTGATGCAAAAGAAGCAATATGTCCTCCAAGTTCAGAAGATACTAAATTCGCCTTTACAACCATAATCATTGCATTCCAACGAATAATAGATTTAATTCTATGTTCAATTTGGTGTTTAACAATGAGCTTTGATTCTTTATCTACAGGGATGGAGTTCAGATAAGCTGTATTTACACCTTGTGGCAAATTCATACCATCTTCATGAGCCATATCCATCAACTTTTGAAGAATGTACTTTGCTCTATCTTCGCCTCCAAAACGAGCAACTGATCTAAAAGCCTCTAACCACTCAATAGTTTCTTGCGGATCAATATCTTTTTCAGACATAAAAAAATTTATTTTGTGAAATTTAGAGACATATTATCCCTTAAAAGAGGTTCAAAAAAGAACAGGTAATGTTATATTTTTGAACATTAGAAAGAGATATTAAATGTTTGTTAAAATATGTCTTTATCTTCAATAATCAACTATTCTAATGAACATACCAAGCACAATTTTTAAAGCATATGACATTAGAGGTATTGTAGAAAAAGAACTGACACCTGANGTNGTTAAATTAATAGGTAAAGCAGTTGGAACTGAGTCAGTTGCTAAGGGTGAGCGAGGAGTAGTTGTTGGCAGGGATGGACGTCTCTCTGGACCTGAGCTATCNGAGGCATTAATTTCAGGACTGATTGAAAGTGGTTGCCACATTGTTAATATTGGAATGGTACCATCACCAATTGTCTACTTTGCAACTTACACTAAGGCTGCATCATCTGGTGTCATGATTACTGGTTCTCACAACCCAGCCGAATATAATGGATTAAAGATTATGATTGCTGGTGAAACACTTTCAGCTGAGAGAATTCAAGCCTTGTATACTCGAATCATAGAGAATGATTTTACTACTGGCCATGGTACTTCAACTTCCATCAATATTGATCAGGACTATATAGGCAGAATTAAGTCTGATATAAAACTTGAAAAAGAACTTAATATCGTAATTGATTGCGGAAATGGAGTTGCAGGAAATATAGCGCCACAACTTTTTGAAGCATTAGGTGTTAATATTACAAAATTATTCTGCTTAGTNGATGGTCGATTTCCAAATCATCATCCAGACCCGTCAAAACCTAAAAATTTAGAAGATTTAATTCAAGAGGTTATCGAAACAGGAGCAGATCTTGGTCTTGCATTTGATGGTGATGGNGATCGCCTAGGACTTGTTGACAACAAAGGCAAAATTATTTGGGCTGATCAACAAATGATGCTCTATGCTAAAGATGTTTTAAGTCGTAAAAAAGGAGCCAAAATTATCTTTGATGTTAAATGCACTTCACAACTACCTAAAGTTATTTCAGAAAATGGTGGTAAGCCTATTATGTCAAGAACTGGTCATAGTTTTATTAAGAACAAACTAAAAGAAACAAATGCTGAACTTGCTGGAGAAATGTCAGGTCACATTTTCTTTAAAGAGCGCTGGTATGGATTTGATGACGCCTTATATACTGCAGCAAGACTCTTAGAGATAGTTTCAAAAAGTGACAAGTCATGTTCTGAAATTTTTGATGAATTACCGGTTAATTTAAGTACTCCAGAAATCAATATCAACTTTGAGAAGCACGGGCAACAGTTCGATGCTATGGATGCGCTTTCAAGCAATATAGATTTNCCTGATGCTGATATTAACATGATTGATGGATTTAGAGTTGACTATGAGAATTGCTGGGGACTTGTTAGGCCTTCTAACACAACACCTTGCCTTGTTTTACGATTTGAAGCAGAAGATGATACTTCACTTAAGGAAATACAAGAAAAGTTTAAAAATTGGCTTCAAATAAGTGGCATTTCAACAGAGAATATATAGTTAAAAATACTAAAAAAATAGGTATAAAATACCATTTTTCAACTTTGTAACATATAGCAAGANTTAAACTCGTAAACTTGGAGCTCAANNATGGAAGGACATGTCAACTTTACCCTATCAGACCGCTTAAGGAAATCTCCTTATTATGAGTCTACTCTTAAAGCAGGCGCTAAAACATTCACGATTTATAACCACATGATTATGCCTACCTCTTATGAAGGGGCTGAAGCGGATTACTGGAACTTGATGAATAATGTCACAATGTGGGATGTTGCAGCAGAAAGACAAGTTGAAGTTACGGGAAATGATGCCTATAAATTTGTCGAGTATATTACCTCTAGAGACCTTTCTAAGTTACAAATTGGTCAAGGAAAATATGCACTTATTACTGATGAAGATGGAGGAATTATTAATGATCCAATCATTTTAAGACTTGGTGAAAGTCATTTTTGGTTATCCATTGCTGATAGCGATGTACTTCTTTGGACTCGAGGACTTGCCTGTGGCCTAGGCTGGGATGTTCAATTAAGCGAACCAGACGTATCTCCTCTAGCAATTCAAGGACCTAACCATTTGCCACTAATGATTGATTTATTTGGTGACTGGGTTAAGGATATTAAGTACTTCTTTTTTAAAGAAGTTGAATTAGAAGGCATCCCTCTTATAGTTCAAAAATCAGGATGGAGCAAACAAGGTGGGTTCGAACTCTACCTTCGTGATGGCTCTTTGGGAGGTAAACTTTGGGATATAGTTGCAAATGCTGGTAAAAAATATGACATTAAACCAGGAACTCCAAATAATATTGAAAGAGTTGAATCAGGTCTTTTTTCTTGGGGCAACGATATGGATATTAAAAGTAATCCATTAGAGCTTCCTCTAGGTAATTTTTGTCAACTTGATAAAGAAGCTGAATATTTAAGTAGAAAGGCTCTTCATAAAATTCGCTCTGAAGGTCCCTCTAAAAAGCTAGTTGGTTTAATTGTTGATGGTGCCCCATTTATTGGAGGATGCGCAAGTCCATGGAAGGTAATGAGCGATAATCAAATTTGTGGCAAAGTTTCTAGTGCTGCATTCTCACCTCGTTTAAAAATTAACATGGCAATGGCAACAATAGATAATGGTAATAATGATTGGTTCAGAAGTGAAAGTTGAAACACCCTGGGGCGCGAGGTCTGCAAAAGTAACCTCAATACCTTTCAATTAAGTATCCTTAAATATCATTACTAAACTCTCTATACATTCTTATATGATCAATTCCGGCTTCCTTATATATTTTGCCCTCACATATAAAGCCAAGATCTAAGTAAAAACTATGTGCGTGCCATTGAGATGACAACCAAAGTTTTTGAACTTGAGCTTCCTTGGCCCAACTAATTAAATCTAGCATGATTAATTTACCAATACCCATGCTGCGGAAGTCCTTTAGAACAGCAACCCTACCTATATGTCCATCATTTAGTATTCTGCCGGTGCCAATTGCTTGTCCATCAATGAAAGCTAAAACATGTTTTGCTTCATCATCAAGGCCATCAATTTCGAGCTCCTCGGGTACGTTTTGTTCGTCCACAAAGACTTTAAATCTTATTTTGCAGATATCCTTTTCATTATCTTTATAGTCACAAATTTTTGATTGGATGTTCATTTAATTAAGTTTAACTTCTAGGAGACAAAAAATAGATTAATCGCAAGAGCAAAATATACCAAAGCGGCAAGCTTATTGATATTTTTATTAACAGAGCTTGATTTCTTAAGATAACCCTCTAGAAAACTACCTAAAAATGCAATAGATGAAAAAACGCACAAAGCACTCAAAATAAATAGCAGCCCAAGAAGAACAACCTGAATAGTAACGCTGTCATTACTAATATTTACAAATTGAGGTAAAAAGACTAAGAAAAATAGTGCTACTTTCGGATTAGTTAGGTTCATTATTACACCAGTTATATAATAAGAACGATTGGAATTATCTTTTCCAGTTCCACTGATATTTAATTCTTTGCTTTGAAGAGAAAGCCACCCTAAATAAATAAGGTAGCATGCTCCAACAATTTTCAATCCATTAAACGCAAGCGCACTGGTTTGAAATATTACACTCACGCCAATGGCAACTAAAAATGTATGGCCAATTAAACCTGTACAGAGTCCTANTGTNGTATAAAAACCTACCCTCCAGCCCTTTAAAGCTGAATTAGTCATGACGTAGATATTATCAGGGCCTGGAACCAAACTTAAAATAACTGAAGCCAATACAAANGCAATTACTGTCTCTAAACTTAATATTTCAATCATATAGATACCATATTAACTAAGAAGTAAAGACTTCTGAAGGATTGCGATAGGCTTTTATTTCAAGTGCATTACCTGAATAATCCTCAAAAAACATGGTTGCTTGTTCACTTATTAAACCCTTATATCGAACTGAAGGATTAATTATAAATTCCATTCCTTTAGATTGAAGTTTTGCTGCCAAATCATAGAAAGTAGCCCACTCCAAAACACAACCAAAATGGGGCATGGGGACTGTAATATCATCCACCTTTGAGTGTGTTTTACTTTTAGGAGCTATCTCTCCAACATGCAACGAGAGTTGATGTCCAAAAAAATTAAAGTCAACCCATGTATCTGTACTTCTTCCCTCTTCGCAACCCAAAAGAATTCCATAGAATTGTCTTGCAGAATCAAGATCACTTACTGTAAAGGCTAAATGAAAGATGCTCATAATATATTATTTCTTAGGTGGTACCCATAATTAATCCGACCATAATTAATGTTGAACCGGTAAGTCTGTTTTGCCATAATATTTTTTTTGGATCTGAAAGCAGGGCCTTGGATATTTCAGCAAGTGTCACATAACCTGTCATCACAATTAAGTCGATAACTATAAGCGTTGAAGTAAAGATAATACAAGTAGAAAGCTTAAGTGCCGTTAAGTCAAGAAATAAGGGTATTAAAGCAAGAAAAAAAACTGTACCTTTAATGTTAGTTAAATTTACAAAAAAACCTTTCATAACAGCTTTAAAGGGACTAAATGAGACTTGTGAATCCACTTTGGAAGTTGAAATTTGCTCAATTTTTTTGCGCCATTGCAATATTCCTAAAAGGATTAGGTAGAACATACCTAACAATTTAATAAAAATAAATACTGCTGGAAACTGATCAATTAAAACTCCCAGACCAAAAAGTAAAAATACAATCTGACTCATCAAGCCAATTTGTAAGCCTATTAAAGAAAAAAGTGACCTCTTAAAGCCATACTGAGTTCCTTGGCTTATGGAGAAGATAGCTCCAGGTCCTGGTGATATGCTAATGAAGAGTGCTGATGCTAATAAGCCAAGCCAAGTAGTTAATTCCATTGTTATTTTTTGTTATTTTCAAGATTTTTATTGAGAGTTTTCTTCATGACATTTCCAACAGTAATCAAATGTTTGATAATTCTTTTCATGGCAATTATCACAGTGCCAGGTAATTAAGTTTGTATTATTTTCCAATGAATTCACTATTCTTAAAGCTTCTTCTAAATCATCGTCTTTTAACAGCCAAACCTCAGGCCAAGTATCAAATGGAGCCAAACCACCTGCTGCACTTGAAGCAAACTCATTATTTAGAGACACCTCAATACCATTATTAATTAAAACATTTTTAACATTCAAAGCGATAATTCTATTCTCGTTCGTATATATAAGTTTCATTTAATTCAAATTAATATTCTAAAGTCTAAAACAGAGGGAGTTAGTTTGTTAAATCTAAATAAATAATGCCGCTAAACCAAGAAATGCAACAAACCCAATTACATCTGTGATTGTTGTTAAGATGACACCTCCAGCAAGTGCTGGATCTATTTTTAGTCTAGTAAGCATTAGAGGTAAAAAAGCGCCAGAAAAAGCCGCTACCACAAGATTAACAATAATTGCTAAAGCTATAATAAAACTGAGTAGAAGATCAGAAAACCAGTAAAAAGTTATCAATCCTATTACTATTGACCAAATAAATCCATTGAGTAGACTAACCGCAACTTCTTTGTTTATAAGAAGGCGAATATTTGCAGCACTAACTCTTCCTGTTGCAATACCTCTAGTAACAATAATCAAGGTTTGTGTTCCAGCTATACCACCCATACTTGCAACTACAGGCATTAATATTGCTAATGCAATCTTTTGCTGTAAGGTTGCCTCAAATAAGCCAATAAAGTAAACAGCAATAAAAGCTGTAATCAAATTCACCCCAAGCCAAACACTCCGCCTTCTTGAGCTTAATAAAATTGGTGCAAAGACATCTTCATCTTCATCCAGACCAACCATTGACATTACTGAGTGTTCAGCCTGATCACGAATAACATCAACCACATCATCAATTGTAATTCTTCCAACAAGTTGATTCTTTTCATCAATAACTGGAGCTGATATTAGATTTCTTTCTTCAAATAAAAGTGCAACTTCTGTTTCATCAGTTTCTGCACTTATAGGTTTAGAGTGCTCNCTATTAATTAAGTTTTGAATAGTTTGTCCAGGCNCCTCTGTAAGGATAGTAGTAATTAAAAGAGAGCCTAAATAGTTAAAGTTTCGATCTACAACAAAAACTTGGTCAGTATCAACTGGCATCTCTTTAAGTAATCTTAGATAACGAATAACTGCTCTAATTGTGACATCTGGCCTTACAGTAATGAAGTCTGTATTCATTAACCCACCTGCAGAATCTTCAGGATAACTTAGGATTTTATTAAGATGCTCTCGATGCTTAAAATCAAGAGTAAGCAATAAACTATGAACAGCTGATTCTGGGAGATTTGGAACAAGGTCTGCTAAGTCATCGGAGTCAAGTTTTTCAGTAGCCTTAACTAAATCATCAACTGTCATTTCACCAATTAATTGGGATTGAACGTCCTCATTTACCTCCTTAAGTATTTCACCCTGAATTAAAATATCAATATCAGGCCAAAGTATTGAACGGTCTTTAGGCTGAATAGCCTCTAAAAGTCTAGCAATCTCAGCTGGATGAACTTCCTTAATTTGAGTTTTAGCCTCATCATAATCTGACGCTTCAAGAGACAACATTAAGTTTTGTAGACTCACCTCAAAAGCTGTGGACTCAGTTTCAGCCATAATTCTAATCCGTTACGAATATTGCATAACAAGCTAGCGCTTGTTATGCAATAAATAGAACATATTATAATTTATCTGGGCTAAGCTCTGTGGTTATGTAGCTTTTCTTTATGTTTTATTAATTGTGAATCTAACTTATTAACTAACTGATCAATTGATACATACATATCTGTGCTCTGAGCTTTAGCAAAGAGATCTGCCCCCCTAATATGTATTGTAGCTTCTGCTTTTTGAACATCTTTTTGAACCTCCAAAATCATATTGACATTCATTACATTATCAAAATGATGTTTAATTTTGGAGAGTTTATCACTTGTATGCTCTCTTAGAGAAGAGGTAATATCAAGATGGTGACCTGACAGGTTTAGTTGCATTTTTACTCCTTAGATTAATGAAATAAAATTTTTAACTTCCATATCTATTGTGTCATAAAAAAATTTATATTATTAACTTTATTATTATTTTTTGCATAAATTACTGAAAGTTTAGATCTAAAAACTAGGATATAATTANTCTTTTANAATTTATAAAAAAAAACTAATATGTCAATGTTATTTAGTCANTTGAGACAAATTAATATCCGAAGATATTGTCTTCGTNTATTTTTATTAATGGTGGCTACTTTGCCTTAATCTGGCAATCAACTTAGTTTCAAAAGCCCCATTATGGGGCTTTTTTATTTACGGGAATTTTTATATGTCAAACTTAATGTCTAACTACTATCCTCTAGAAGTAACCTTTTCAAAGGGGTATGGTTGTTGGTTAACAGATACTAATGGGCATGAATATTTAGATGCACTCTCAGGTATCGGTGTAGTAAACCTTGGACACTGCCACCCTGCCATTACAGATACCATTATTGAGCAGTCTAAACAACTTCTTCATACTTCAAATGTTTATCGAATTGGAAATCAAGAAAAACTTGCAACGCGCCTTTGTAATATGGCAAATATGGATAAAGCCTTTTTTTCAAACTCTGGAGCTGAAGCTAATGAGGCAGCAATAAAAATTACAAGACTTTATGCACGCTCTAAAAAAATTCAAAATCCAATAGTTTTAACTGCAAATCAAAGCTTTCATGGAAGAACAATGACAACTATTTCTGCAACAGGTCAAAATAAAGTTCAGGAAGGTTTTGCTCCATTAATGAGTGGTTTTGTTCATGTTAACTTTGACGATATCAGTGCTATTAAAAAATTTAGTAAAAATAAAGATGTGGTAGCTGTAATGGTTGAACCTGTTCAAGGTGAAGCAGGAGTAATTATTCCTAAAAATGATTACCTTAATAAAGTCCAAGCAGTCTGCCATAAGAATGGTTGGTTATTAATCCTAGATGGAGTTCAATCATGCATGGGAAGAACTGGGAAACTTTTTGCCCATCAACATAATAATATTACTCCAGATATTTTATGTTTGGCCAAAGGTCTTGGTAATGGGGTTCCAATTGGTGCTTGTTTAGCAAAAGGAATAGCAGCAAAAATGCTTACACCTGGAACTCATGGATCAACCTTTGGTGGAAACCCTTTAGTTACTGCAGTTGCCTTAAGTGTCCTGAATATTTTTGAGAATGATTCAATCCTTGACAATGTTTTTCTAATGAGTAAGTACTTTGAGTCAGAATTTAAATCTAAGATAATGATATTAGATGTTGTAAAAGAGCTTAGAATTAAAGGCCTTATGATTGGAATCGGGCTTGATGAAAATATTATTGATTGTAGTAAACTTACTCAAAAAGCTTTAGATAATAAGTTATTAATCAATATCACTGGTAATTCTATTAGATTACTACCGCCACTGATAATAACTAAAGATGAAATTGACATATTAATTAAAAAGATTTTTAAACTTATTAATACTTAGGAAAAGTTATGACTAAAAATTTTATCAATTTTGATCAATATTCCTTAGAGACTTTACAAAGCATCATAGATCGAGCTATATCTCTAAAAAAAGAACATAATTCTGGCCTGATTAACAATACACTTGAAAATAAAACACTGGCAATGATTTTTGATAAATCATCTACAAGAACTCGTGTTTCTTTTGAAGCTGGAATGATTCAGCTTGGTGGTCAGTCCCTTTTCCTCTCTGACAGAGATATTCAACTTGGAAGAGGTGAACCTATTATGGATAGTGCAATTGTAATTAGTTCTATGGTTGATGCTGTAATGCTTAGGCTCTCATCTCATGACGATATTACAGAATTTGCCAAACATTCAAGTAAACCTGTGATTAATGCACTTTCTGATGATTCACATCCATGCCAAATTCTTGCTGATTTAATGACATATCAAGAAAAATGTGGGTCAATAAAAGGAAAAAAAATAGCATGGGTTGGTGATGGTTGTAATGTATGTCAAACTTATATGCAGGCAGCATCAATATTTGATTTTGAACTATCTATTGCAACTCCAGTAGGTTATGAGCCACAAAAATCATTTATTGAAAAATATCAAAATAATATTAGTTATTCGAGTAATCCCATAATTGCTTCAAAGGATGCTGATATTATCGTTACCGATGTCTGGACTAGTATGGGCCAAGAATCTGAGAGAAAACAGCGAGAATTAGCATTTAAAGGCTTTCAAGTAGATAAAAAAATGATGTCTAAAGCTAAAGATGATGCTATCTTTATGCATTGCCTCCCAGCATATCGAGGGAAGGAAGTAAGTTCAGATGTTATTGATGGAAATAAGAGTGCTGTTTGGGATGAAGCAGCAAATAGACTTCATGTACAAAAAGCTTTATTACTCTTCCTTTTTGACAGTTAGTCGATTTGAGATAACTTGAGCTTTGCTTCATGATAAAACTTGACGCCTCTCTCAATTTTTTCCCTGCCTTTAGAAACACGCCAATTATTTGTATCTCGCATTGAATAGACGCATCCACAGTATTCCTGTTGGTAAAAATTTTCTTTTTTAGATAGCTCGAGCATTCTAGAGGAACCACCTTTCTTTCGCCAATTAAAATCCCAATAGGGAACATGATGAAGTTGACCAGATCTTTCCCCTGAATCATTAATTTGCCCCATATCTTTCCAGCGTGAAATTCCCAGAGTTGACGAAATAATATCAAAGTTATTTTCACAGGCATATTGTGCTGTTCTCTCAAAGCGCATATCAAAGCATGTTGAACACCGCTTGCCTCTCTCAGGCTCATTTTCTTGACCTTTTGTTTTCTCAAACCACTCATTAATATCATAATCAGCATCAATGATAGGCATGCCTAATTTTTTAGCAAACCTAACATTTTCTTCTTTTCGAATCTCATACTCTTCAAAAGGGTGAATATTTGGATTATAGAAAAAAATTGTTGTATCAATATCTGAAGCTGCTAAAGCTTCCATAATTTCACCAGCACAGGGAGCACAACATGAATGGAGCAATAATTTTTTCTCTCCATTAGGGGTTTCCAGTTTTGGTCTCTGGTAAGAGTTAAGTGAATAGTCTATTTTAGGCATTGCTTAATTTTTTTTAAAACTTCCCACGATTCACGTTTGAGTTTTGAATTTTTTAAAATATCTTTTGGGTGATGCGTTGAGAAATAAATTGGTTCATTCGAACCAAAAGATGAGTCCATGACTAAAATAACTTTTGAAGAATTGGACTTAATAAACTCATCTACCATACTTTTTTCAATAGATATAAGATCTACATTACCCAAATTCAATTCAATCGATGCTAGCATCTTAATAAGCAGATCTTGACACTCTCCAGGCTCACAAAAAGATATTTCTGAGTTAAGCTCTACCAATATGATATTTGATGAAGTCGAAGTCTCTTTATCTGAATAAATTTTAGAATAAAGAAAGTCAGGAATTCCTAATGCCTCAAGATAATTATTTCTAGACTGCNTCATTAAATCTGTGGATGAGCTCGTTCTTCATTTGCCATAACTTTATTTAAGGCATTTACATAAGCCTTAGCAGAAGAAGTAATAATATCAGTATCTACACCCTGTCCATTGAAAACTTTGCCTTCATGCTCCAAACGAACATTAACCTCTCCAAGAGAATCCGTACCCTGAGTAACATTTGTAACTGAATATAATTGCAGTTTTGGCTCTATATCAACTAAAGAAAGGATGGCATTAAATGTTGCATCAACAGCGCCCGAAGTCTTTGCTGAAGCACTCTGCTCTATGTTATTTATTGAAAGAGTTACATCTGCTGTATTAACTTTTCCAGACTCAGCAGATACTTTAAGAGATTTTAAACTAATAATTTCAGTTGCCTCAGTTTGAGCCTCTGTGACAAGAGCTTGAAGATCTTCATCAAAGATATCATGCTTCTTATCAGCTAGAGTTTTAAATCTGGAGAAAGCATCATTTAGAGCATCATTAGATTCAAATTCAACACCTAACTCGCTTAATCTCGATTTAAAAGCATTCCTTCCAGAGTGTTTACCAAGAACTAGTGAATTATTATTCCAACCAACGTCTTCTGCCCTCATAATTTCATAGGTTTCTCTATGCTTGAGGACACCATCCTGATGAATTCCAGCCTCATGAGCAAAAGCATTAGCTCCAACTATGGCTTTATTTGGTTGAACCACAAAACCAGTAATTGATGACACCAACCTCGATGCTGCAAGAATACCAGTTGCATCAATATTTGTGTCACAACCAAACACATCCTGTCTAGTTCTAACAGCCATAACAACCTCTTCAAGAGAAGTATTTCCAGCCCTTTCACCTAAACCGTTAATCGTACATTCTATTTGTCTTGCGCCATTTAATACAGCAGCTAATGAATTTGAAACTGCAAGACCTAAATCATTATGACAATGTGCTGAAAAAATTGCCTTATCTGAATTTGGAATTCTTTCTATTAATTCCCTCATTGTTTCACCAAATTGATACGGAATGCTATACCCAACTGTATCTGGGATATTTATTGTGGTTGCGCCAGCATTAATTGCTGCTTCAATAATTCGACATAGAAAATCAGTATCAGAGCGACCAGCATCTTCAGGACTAAACTCAATATTATCAGTAAATTTTGTTGCTCTTTTTACAGAACGAACTGCCTGAGTAACAACCTCATCAGGAGTCATCCCTAACTTCATTTTCATGTGAATATCAGAGGTTGCTATGAAGGTATGAATACGAGATGAGTTTGCATTTTTAATGGACTCTCCAGCTCGATCTATATCCTTATCAAGAGCTCTTGCTAGTGAACATATCGTTGAATCTTTTACTGCTTTTGCAACAGCTTGGACCGCCTCAAAATCACCTTGTGACGCGATTGCAAAACCAGCCTCAATAACATCAACTTTCATTTTTTCTAAACTTTTAGCAATACGAACCTTCTCATCCTTAGTCATTGAAGCACCTGGTGATTGCTCGCCATCTCTTAAAGTTGTATCAAATATAATTAATTTTTTGGACATTAGTTATTCCTGTTATTGTTACGATTTTATCTTAAGTTTTAGTGATAGACTTTCGTCTATTATGATTATTATTGCCTTACGGCAATAATCGTAACAATGCAAACAGATCGCAGTGAGGTATTGGAAGTGTTATGTTGAATAAACTATTCATAGCGCTGAATTATAATAGAACTTATGAGCTTTTAGTCTGTTTTTTCTCAATACGCTTTTTATTTAGACCCATTATTGTAATAAAAGGACCTGATATCATATAAAGAAAAAAGCCAGTAAATAAAAATATATTTGGCCTTGATAACAAAACAATAATGCCCAATATTATTGCTAGAAGGAATCTAAATGAGGCCTTTTTAGAATCAAATTCCTTAAAGCTATAATAACGAACATTACTCACCATAAGAAGAGCGCAAATAATTGTTATTCCTACTCCAATATAATAACTAAAAGCAGCAATACCATAGAAGTACTCAAAATTCCAAAATTTTAACCATATCATACTAGCAATAACACCTGCAGCTGCAGGTGAAGGAAGCCCTTGAAAATAACGTTTTTCTGAAATACCAACTTGAGTATTAAATCTTGCAAGTCTTAAAGCTGCGCATGCTAAAAAAAGAAATGCAGCGAGCCACCCAATCCTTCCTAGATCGGATAAAGACCATTCATAAACAAGAAGCGCTGGAGCCATTCCAAATGAAACAAGATCAGCGAGTGAGTCATACTCAGCTCCAAAATCACTTTGTGTATTTGTTAAACGGGCNACTCGACCATCTAGAGTATCCCACAACATTGCAACCATTATTGAAATAGCTGCTAAAGTAAAGTNACCATTAATTGAAGCNATAATCGAGTAGAAACCAGCAAACATTCCAAAAGTAGTTAGAATGCTTGGAAGAAGATAAATCCCTCTATTAGTTTTTTTTTCAGTCACAATTACAAAGAATTAAGCTGAGTCAATTTAGTATTAGTTTTTAGTTTGATCCACTAATTTGTTTTTAGCAATCCATGGCATCATAGAGCGTAAACTCTCTCCAACAGTTTCAATTTGATGTTTACGCTGAACATCTCTTCGACCTGGTAATTCACCAACATTATTGATAAATTCTTTTGCAAAGTCTCCACTTTGTATTTCACTTAAAATTTTCTTCATCTCGGCTTTTGTTTCATCAGTTACTATTCTAGGNCCTCTTGTGACATCNCCATACTCAGCAGTATTTGATATTGAATAGCGCATATTTGCAATACCACCCTCATACAGTAAATCAACAATTAGCTTTAATTCATGAAGACACTCAAAATAAGCCATTTCTGGCTCATAACCAGCCTCTACAAGAGTTTCAAATCCAGCTTGAACCAGAGAAGTTGTTCCCCCACATAAAACCACTTGTTCACCAAATAAATCTGTTTCAGTCTCCTCTCTAAAGCTTGTCTCAAGAATACCAGTCCTTCCACCACCAATTGCTGANGCGTAAGAAAGAGCAATATCCTTTGCAGAACCAGTTGCATCTTGTTGAATTGCTATTAAATCAGGTATNCCACCNCCTTTTACAAATTCTGAACGGACAGTATGTCCNGGGGCTTTTGGAGCAATCATAATTACATCAAGATCTTTTCTTGGAATAATCATATCAAAATGAATATTGAGGCCATGAGCAAACGCTAAAGCTACTCCATGCTTTAAATTCGGCTCTATATTTTTTGAATAGATNTCAGCTTGNAATTCATCAGGAGCTAAGACCATCACAACATCTGCCCATGCACTTGCATCTTCAACAGACATAACTCCCAATCCAGCCTCTTTAGCTTTAATTGCAGATGATGAGCCCTCTCTGAGGCCTACAACCACATCAACACCTGAATCTTTCAAATTATTAGCATGAGCATGACCTTGAGANCCATATCCAATGATTGAAACTTTTTTACCTTGAATAATTGAAAGGTCTGCATCTTTGTCGTAATATCTATTCATTTTTTTTCCTTAATTAAATTAGTTTTTTTCCTCTNGAAATTCCAGTAACACCTGTTCTAGAAACTTCAATAATATTTGCAGANTCAAATGCATCTAAAAATGCATTAATCTTCTTAGTTTTTCCTGAGACTTCAATAGTATAAATTTTGTCAGTAACATCAACCACCTTGCAACCAAAAATTTCCGTTAACTCCTTCAAATCGACTCCGTCTTTTAAATTAGAAGATATTTTCACAAGCATTAACTCTCTTTCAACGTGATCTTGACTCGTCAAATCACTTACTTTAACCACTTCTATCAATTTATTTAGCTGCTTAACAATTTGCTCTAAAACCCTATCACTACCAGAAGAAACAATTGTCATTCTTGAAAGACTTGGATCATTCGTAATTGCCACTGTTAATGACTCAATATTAAAGCCTCTTTGAGTAAAGAGACCTGAAACTCTCGAAAGAGCACCTGCTTCATTTTCAAGGATAACTGAAATAATATGCCTCATAATCTATACCGCATTAAAGTCTGTTTCATCTTTTGAAACCATTTCATCACGCCCTGCTAATAACATATCGCAATGAGCACCACCAGCTGGAATCATTGGAAAAACATTTTCAGATGGATCTGTCATGATATCAAGAAAAACTGTTCTATCTTTTTGTTTAAAAGCCTCTATAAGTGCGGGCTTTAAATCCTCTTCTTTTTCAACTTTTATGCCTAGATGACCATAACTTTCAGCTAACTTTACAAAATCTGGAAGTGCGTCCATATAGGACATTGCATAACGCTTTTCATAGAAGAATTCTTGCCACTGTCTAACCATTCCAAGATAGCCATTATTGAGATTAATAATTTTTACAGGTGTAGAGTATTGAAGCATAGTTGAAAGCTCTTGAAGCATCATTTGAATACTACCTTCACCAGTAACGCAAGCAACATCTCTGTCAGGCATTGCCAGCTTTGCACCCATAGCAGCTGGAAGGCCAAAGCCCATTGTCCCTAAGCCACCAGAATTAATCCATTGCCTTGGCTCATCAAACAAGTAATACTGTGCTGCCCACATCTGATGTTGGCCAACATCTGAAGTTACTATTGCTTTTCCATCTGTAACTTCGTATAAAGCTTCAATGACAGACTGAGGTTTTATAACCCCTGGAGATTTAGAATATGCCAATGAATCAACCTTCCTCCAATCTTTAATTTGAGACCACCACTGAGAAATATCCTCTAATTTCTTATCTTTTAGTTCTTCTATAAGTGCCTGAAGAACTTGTTTTGTTTGTCCAACAATTGGAATATCTGCTACTACATTTTTAGATATTTGAGATGGATCAATATCAATATGAATAAATTTAGCATTTGGGCAAAACTTATCTAGATTTCCTGTAATTCTATCATCAAAGCGAGAGCCTATAGCAACCACACAATCTGAATCATGCATTGACATATTAGCCTCATAGGTACCATGCATTCCAAGCATTCCTAGAGATTGCTTATCAGTCATTGGGTATGCCCCTAAACCCATTAAAGTTTGAGTAATAGGGAAATTAATCATTTTAGTAAACTCACGTAACTCTTTTGAAGCATTTCCAATTACAACGCCTCCACCAGAATATAGTATTGGTTTTTTAGAACTAGCAATCAATTCAGCAGCTTTTCTAATTTGACGATTACTTGCCTTAGTTGTTGGTTTGTAAGAACGCATTTCAATAGAATCAGGATAATCTTGCAGCTCCATTTGAGCAATTGTAACGTCTTTTGGTATATCAATTACAACTGGTCCTGGNCTTCCTGTAGTAGCAATATGAAAAGCTTTTTTTACAGTTGTTGCAACCTCACTAACATCCCTTATAAGGAAATTATGTTTAACACAAGATCTTGTAATACCAGTTGCATCAACCTCTTGAAAAGCATCCATTCCAATTAATGGTGATGGAACCTGTCCTGAAATTACTACCATAGGTATAGAGTCCATATGAGCAGTTGCAATTCCTGTAACTGCATTAGTTATTCCAGGTCCAGAAGTAACTAGAACAACTCCAGGCATACCATTTGTTCTTGCATAACCGTCCGCTCCATGAGCTGCACCCTGCTCATGACGCACTAAAATATGAGTTATTTCATCCTGAGCCTCTAAAGCATCATATATATGAAGTACAGCACCTCCTGGATAACCAAAAACATGCTTTACGCCCTCTTTTTTTAAGCAATCTATAAGTATTTCAGCACCATTAAGTTTCATTGCTATTATCTGTAATTTGAAAGTTTTTGATTATACCCAAAGAATTAAACTCAAAAATGACTTCGTTAGCATCATTCACAGCTTGTAAATATTGATAGATAAGTAATACTTTGGGTAGTTGATCTTCAAATAATATTAAAAATATTAAAGTGTGTTTTGCCAGTCTTCAGAATAGTAATGAATTGGGGAATCCTTCTCTTCAAATGTCTCAATAGTGAAAGCCTTTGGTTGAGAAAGAATTGCTGATAGAAGCTGGTCATTGAGCATATGGCCTGTTTTATAACCCTCATAGTGACCAATCAAATTTCCACCTAAAAGATAAAGATCTCCAACAATATCTAATATTTTATGTTTTACAAATTCATTATGGAATCGCATTCCATCCTCATTAAGAATATCATCATCAGATAGAGCTATTGCATTAACAGTGCTTGCCCCAAGTGCAAGATTTTGTTTTTGTAACATTTCAACATCCCTTTCAAAGCCAAATGTTCTTGCACGTGAAATTTCCTTTAAATAAGACTGCTCAGCAAAATCAATTGTCAATTTTTGACCACTTTCCTTAATTTTCTTATGTTCAAAATCAATTTCAAGGGTAACCATGAAGCCATTATGAGGTGAAACCTGAGCCCATGAAGCCCCATTTTCAACTCTAACAGTATCATTTATAACTATAAATCTTTTAGGAGTATCTTGCTCTTGAATTCCAGCTGACTGAACTAGAAAGATAAAAGGAGCTGATGAACCATCCATAATAGGAACCTCAAATGAATCAAGCTCCACCAAAAGATTATCAATCCCAAGAGCAGAAAGAGCTGACATTAGATGCTCAATTGTTGAAATTTTAACTCCTTGACTCTCAAGACCCGTAGATAAGACAACCTCATTAACAAAAGCGCTATGAGCATGAACCTGCCGACCACCCGCATCTAAACGCTTAAAAACAACCCCATGATCAGCCTCAGCAGGGATTAAAGTTAAATTCACCAGTTTTCCACTATGAATACCAACACCTCTCGCTTTAACCATTTTTTTAATTGTTCTTTGCTTGACCATTACTAAAAGTTTCCTATTATTTTTTCTCTAATATTATCTATAACCCCTTTATTTCCCTTTGAAATAGATTTATCAGATAGATTCATATCCTTAGTGTTTAATAAAAGTCCTATTGCGCCGGCATATCTATAATCAGTCAATACAGTCTCTAAACCAGAAATCTTTGATCGTTGAATCATGCCTTTTTTAACTCTTCGAGTAAAAAAATCTCTAACAAGCTCTTCAAAAGCATTAATTTCTGAACCGCCGCCNGAAAGAATAAATCCTGATTTAATAATGCCATCAAGATTATGAAATTTCAACTCATTTTTAAGTAATANAAGAATTTCCCTATAAGCCTCCTCTATAACTTCTGATAATTGAAGACAAGATAGTTGATGATCGTCATTATTAGTNGATTGTTTAAAATTAATCAAACTATCTTCTTTGAGTGTTGATGATTTTGCAACTCCATAATTTTCTTTTAGCCTTTTTGCCTCTTCAATAGAAGTATCAAATGCATATGCAATTTCTTGATTAATCTCATCACCACCCATTGGAATAATGCCACTTCGAACTATACCCTCTCCATCAAAAATAGTATAACTAGAAACTCCAGCACCAATATCAATTAGGCATACGCCATTATCTTTATCGTCCTGACTTAATAGTGCATTAGATTTAGCAATAGGATTTAATACAATATCATCAACCTCTAAATTACTTTGTTTAAGACAATTTTCAATATTTCTTACACTTGCACTTGAGACTGTCACAATATGTACTTTAGATTCTAAAACCTCCGCTTCCATNTCTATTGGATCATCAACNACAAAAGTTTCATTAATAATAAATTTCTTGTTAATTGTATGAAGTTTTAGTTTATTTGTNGGAGTGGACATTGCCGTNGCAGTTTTCCTAACTAAATCATAATCATTTTTTGTAATCATCCCATCAATAGGAATCTTGCCCTTTCCATCAGTGCATGTCAGATGACTATCTGATAAATTAACCCTAAATAAACCCATATTCAAACTATAACTATTCTCTGTTTGATTAACTAGTTTTAAAAGAGTTCTTGATAAAGCTTCAATTGAATGAATTGATCCCTTTCTTACNCCTTCTGAGGAACAAATATTATGGGCAATAATTTTTTGATGGCCGNTATCTTCAACTTCAGAAACCAATAGAGCAACCTTATCGGTCCCAATATCAAGACTTGCAATAAAATTGTTACCTGCCATATGTTATCTTTAAAGTTTTATACAAAAATTTTACCAAACTATTCATTAGAATCTATGTTGGTTACAGTATTTTTTTTAAAATTTAACCATTCATTTAAATGATCTATTTCAACTGTCTTGCCACTAAGCAAACGTCGAAACAATTTAGCATTACTTTCACCATGATACAAGCCCAGTACATGGCGAGTCATTGACCTCATTGGAACTCCAATTTTAAGTTGAATATTAATATAATCAATATATTCTTCTAAAAAAATTTCACGACTTATTTGACTATCTTCATTCTTAAAAATACTAGTGTTAATTTCTCTTAATAAAAATGGATTATGGTATGCAGCCCTTCCAAGCATAACACCATCAACATAATTAAGATGTGTTTTAATAGCACTACAGCTTTCAATACCACCATTTATTGTAATTTGAAGTTGAGGAAAGTCTTTTTTTAGTTGATACACCCATTCATAGTTAAGAGGTGGTATCGTGCGATTTTCTTTTGGGCTCAATCCTTGCAGCCAGGCTTTTCGTGCATGAACGATAAAATGCTGACAACCTTTGTTACAAATTAACGAAATAAAATCACTAAGCTGATCATAACTCTCCATATCATCAATCCCAATGCGACTCTTAACGGTCACTGGAATATCACATTTATCCATCATACTTTCAACACATGATGCTACAAGATCAGGTTTTTTCATTAAACAAGCTCCAAAGCTTCCTGATTGAACCCTATCAGATGGACAACCAACATTTATATTGACCTCATCATAGCCCCACTCTTTNGCAACTAAAGCACATTCTGNCATTTCTTTTGGATCACTTCCCCCAAGCTGAAGTGTAAGNGGATTTTCACTGGCATTAAAATCTAATAAACGGTTTTTATCACCTCTTAATATTGCATTAGAGGTAATCATTTCAGTATAAAGATGAACATCTTTACTTAAAAGGCGATAGAAATATCGACAATGTTTATCTGTCCAATCCATCATTGGAGCTATTGATACAACTGAAGAATTCATGACACCATCGAGGTCAAACCTTCTAAAGCAAACGAAATACTTTGAGACACTATTTCAGATCTTGATCCTTTAAAAAATTGCGTAGTTGAAGTACTGTCACCATTTAGAAAAAAACCAAAACAAACCATTCCTACAGGTTTTTCAGGAGTTCCACCAGAAGGTCCTGCAATACCAGTTATTGATACTGCTAAATTACTTTGTGATTTTTCTCCCGCACCAATAACCATTTCACGAGCAACTTTTTCACTGACAGCTCCAAAGGTTTCAATAGCTTGCATATTGACCCCTAGCATTTGAACTTTTGAGTTATTACTATAAGTTATAAAGCCACAATTAAAATAACTTGAAGCTCCTGAAATCGAAGTAAGTGAGCTTGATAGTGCTCCCCCAGTGCAAGACTCTGCAACAGCAATCGTTAAACTTTTAGAAATTAAGAGCTCTGAAAGATGTTTGGCTTTAAGGTATGACACTAGCTATTTCCTTTAAGGGCAGTATTAACAATTTCATAAACATCATCTGTTAACTTATGTGAATCAAGAATTAACTTTAATTGATCCTCTTGAAGTGAAGANTAATCATCTNTAAAGCGCCTCCAATGATTATAAATTCCTGCAAACCTTGCTGCAATTTGAGGATTTAATGAATCGAGCTCTAGTATAACTTCAGTAGCTAACTGGTATCCTTCTTTACAGTGGAACTGAATGCTATTCTGAGTGAAAGAGCCCATTACAGATCTAATTCGATTTGGGTTTGTCATCTTAAATAAGTTGTGCTTCATTAGTTTTCTAATATCTGCAACAGAAGTACTGGAAGAAATACTTTGAGCNCTGAACCATTTGTCCATTACCTGAGCATCTTTTTTATGTTGACTATAGAACCTTTCAATTACTTCCTCTTTNTATGGACTTGAAGANTCTAAAAGGCATTGAAAAGCACTAAATTGATCAGTCATATTGTCAGCATTATTATANTGCTTGAAGGCTAATTCATATTCACCAAGCTTGACCAAAAAACTTAAACATTTATTTTTCAATGCTCGCTCACCAACAGAAGCAGAAGATAAATCATAATCTTTTTTATAATTTAATTTTTGGAAAGTATCATAAAAAAGCTCTTTTAATGCGTTACTTATTGAAAGAATAGAGGTCTCTCTCTGCAAGTGGACCTGCTTAACATTAATTCTTCCAACATGCTGATGAATAATTTGCTCAGAGGGAAGGCTTATCATTTCAGAAAGTAAGGCAAAGTCAGAGTCTTTATTAAAAATATTTTTGATCATTTCAAAGAGTTTTTGCTCTTCAACGTGCTCAGAATTTAATATATATTCCAACCAAAGACTTTGAACATTATCCCATCGATTAAATGGATCACTATCACCAGATGCAAGATAAATCCTATCACTTATTGAAAGATTAGAGTTAAATTTAATAGGCGCTGAAAAACCCCTAAACCATGAGGCTATTGGTTTTGCTTTGATGTTTTTAAATTCAAAAGTTTTAACAAGTTCATCAACTAGAATCATTCCTGAATCAAGCTCTTTACCATCGGCACTCAATAAGCCAAAATTATTTGGAATTACAAAAGGTTCTGTTTGATTTTTTTGGGTAAATGTTGCACGATAAGTATTTTGACTTGAGTCATACTCATCTTCAATACTCACTTCAGGTGTTCCAGATTTACTATACCAGGGCATAAAATTTTCAAAGTTATAATTATTTGCATCTGCCATGCTTGCTACAAAATCATCAATAGTAACTGCATCGCCATCATGCCTATCAAAATACAGCCCCATACCTTTTTGAAAACCCTCTTCACCAAGAATGGTATGAATCATACGAATAACTTCTGCACCTTTCTCATAAACAGTTGATGTATAGAAATTATCCATTGCAATATAAGATTCTGGTCGAACTGGATGAGCCATAGGGCCAGCATCTTCAGCAAATTGTCTGGTCTTTAATTGATTAACATCTGTAATTCTTTGAATAGCTCTTGAACGCAAATCAGAAGAAAACTCTTGATCTCTAAAAACAGTCAATCCCTCTTTTAGACTCAACTGAAACCAATCCCGACAAGTGACTCTATTTCCGGTCCAATTATGAAAATACTCATGAGCAATAATTGATTCAATTCGAATAAAGCTAGAATCTGTAGATGTTTCTTGATTAGCAAGGACACAATCAGAATTAAAAATATTTAAACCTTTATTCTCCATTGCACCCATATTAAAATCATCAACTGCAACAATCATATATATATCCAAATCATAACTCAAATTGAACCTCTGCTCTTCCCATTTAAAAGCCTTTATAAGAGACTCCATTGCAAAAGCAGTTTTATGCATGTTATGAGGCTCAACATAAATTCTTAAATCAACCTCTCTTCCTGTTGAAGTCATAAAGCTGTCTTGAAGATAATCTAATTTACCGGCAACTAGCGCAAATAAATAGCATGGCTTTGGAGTAGGATCATGCCAAATAGCCTGAGTATCTGATTCACTAACTAAATTTCCATTACTAAGAAGTACTGGGTAGTTATCCCTATTTGCATTTATTGTAGTAGTAAAAATACTTAGAACATCTGGTCTATCTAAGAAGTAAGTTATTTCTCTAAAACCCATTGCCTCACATTGTGTACAAAAATTTCCACTGGACTGATAAAGGCCATTCAGATCAGTTTTACTCTCAGGATGAATTCGAACCTTAACATCTAATATAAATGCATCTGGTGGATTTAAAAGTGACAAACCATTATTCAAGAGTTCATAATTGGCATTCTTACCATCAACTTCAATAGATATTAGCTCTAAAGCTTCTCCATTTAAAAAAAGCTCCTTTACTAATTCCTCAGAATTAGGATTTTTATAAAAAGAAATTTGAGAAGTGACAATAGTTTCATCCTCTTTAAGATCAAAGCTGAGCTTAGTAGTTTTTATAAGATGCGAGCTAGCTGCATAATTTTTGCGATAAATCGGTTTTGGCTTTAAAGTAGAAATAGTAATGCTCCTAATAAAATTCTATAAATAACAAATGGCATAAAGCCAATTCTTTCAACTAAACGAATAAAAAATACTATTGTTGTGTATGCAGCAATAAATGCGATTATAAAACCCATTAATAGCAGTGTCCAATCAACCTGACTGGCCACAGTTGATAATTCAAAAGTTTTTAATAGAGTTGCGAGTGTAATTACTGGAATTGACAATAAAAATGCATATTTAATTGACAAAGCTCTTGATAAGCCAATAAATAAAGCAGCCGTAATAGTTATTCCCGATCGTGAGACTCCTGGTATTAAAGCCAAGGCTTGAAAACAGCCAATTATTAGAATATCAGAACCACGAATAAAATCTCTACTTTTTCCAATAGTTTTTTGAATCCAATCTGAAAAACCAAGTAATATTCCAAAAAAAATCGTTACAAATGCTACCACATGATAGCTCCTAAAATTTGACTCAATATAATCTTCAAATAAAATTCCAGTTAGGCCAACGGGGATAGTACCTAATAAGATTGCCCAGGCAAGCATTGCCTCTCCCTCTAATCTCCTATTAACTATAGAACTAAAAAAATCTTTAGAAATAACAACTAAAGTTGTTCTATAGTAGAAAATAATTGCACACAATGTTGCAAAATGCAGAACGACATCAAATGCAAGTCCCTGATCAGGCCAATCTAAGAACTTTGGAAGAATAACTAAATGAGCAGAAGAAGATATAGGAAGAAATTCTGTCAAGCCTTGAATTAATGCTAGGGTAATTGTCTGAGTAATATCCATTTATTAAAGTTTTTTAGTAAGATCTTGCTCTTTAAAACCGTCCAATTTTACTGCTTGTTTCTTAGATAATGCCATCACTTTAAAAACCTCACCCATTTCATTTGGCAGGATCAATTGCTTAATCTGCTGTGCAAGATCAATTCTGGTATTAGTATCTTTTTCATTTAAAAGATACTTTTCAATTCCTAAAGATATTAAAAACATTGCCTGAGTGCAGTATCCTGAAACCTTAAAACCTGATTTAATTGCAGAGTCAGCAATATCAGAAAAGTTAACTGAGGTTGTAATATCTTGAATACCAATATTGCAAAAAGGATCATTACCAGCCTTATGTTTGTAAAAACACTTCAAGGTCCCATCATTACGTTGTGAGTGAAAATATTCACTACGATCCATTCCATAATCAATTAGTAAAATTGTCCCCTCTTTAATTGAATCACATAATGATTTAATCCATGCCATGGCATGTAAATTTACTTCTGTTGTGTACCCCTCTTCAACATTATGAGGTAATCTAACTGAATCGTTTACAAAAGGCACATCAAAATCCTTCCAACAAAAACCATCTTTATTGAAACCAACGCCAAGTTCATTAAATTTACCATTAGAAAACCTTACTCTTTTTGCAGGCATAGCATCAAGAACCTCATTAGCAATAATAACACCAGTAAAATCTTTAGGAAGCTCACTTAACCATTCAACTCGATCAATGAGCTCTGGTAATACTTTCTTGATGGTATCTCTCTGAATTATTTTTAGCCTTGCACTCAACTCAATAATAAAATATTTATTGGGTAAACAATCTAACCTTGCTAATTCAAATAAAATTTGAGAAGATAAAACACCACTCCCTGCTCCAAATTCTAATATATCTCCTTCATTGAGAATTTGTTTACATTGTCTGGCTATTGAATATCCAAATAAGTCAGATATTTCAGGTGCCGTAATAAAATCTCCCTGCTTGCCAATTATGTTTTTATTTGAACGATAATAGCCAAACTTTGAATGATACAAAGCAAAGTTCATAAATACGTCAAAACCGATGGGCTTTGCATTTTCAGTTATGGATTTAGATATAATATCTTGTAGGCTCATATTGAAAATTATTTTATACTGTCATTGTCTTTATTTGCTAAAAAACAAAATTTACTTACTAACCCTTAATTAATTATGAATAAAGATATAAAAACTGCATTAGTTACAGGCAGCTCTGCTCGAATTGGTGCCGAAATAATCAGAGTGCTTCACAAAAACAATTATCAAGTAATTATTCATTGTAACCACTCTAAAGAAATAGCAGATCAACTTTGCAATGACCTCAATAATTTGAGAGAAAACTCAGCCAAGGTAATTGTTGGTGATCTTTCAAATATTGAATCAATTGACATGATAAATGATTCAATAGACTCTCTAGATTTATTAGTCAATAATGCTTCAGTTTTTTATCCAAATTCAATTGATGACAGTAGCCCAGACCACTGGGATAGTATATTAAATGTTAAT
>JGI24539J26755_10000083_pt1 | contig 39400 bp, 36 predicted proteins | sample NorSeaMetagenome_2_FD_26755 | JGI IMG/M metagenome (IMG submission 26755) | reverse complement strand
TTCCAGTAAGGGCTTGATGCATCATCAGGCATAACAAGAATTTCAGTTTGTCCCAATTCAACATCATTAACATCATCTAACAGTTGTACTGTATGAGAAACAACATCATATACATACGCTTGTTGACAATCTCCACAGTCATCAATTAAAGCTGGACCGTTTAAAATACCGTTACAGTCATTAACGCCTACTGGCTCAGGATCTGAATCCGTGCCGCATGATGAGAGAATTATTACTGAAGAAAGTAGTAATCCTTTTATAAAGTTTTTAGTTTTCATTTTTTGTTTTATTTAGTATTATAATTTTGGCAAATATAGACGTTATTTTTCTTATTTAAAATTAATCTTAATAAGAATATTGAGCTTATTAAGATTGGATAAAAATAATAAATAAGATNCTGATTTTCAGTATTTTACTCTAGTTTTTAATTGCTTTAAACAGATTGTTTAAAAAGATATTTTTAATTTTTTCACTTTAAAGAATCAAAAAAAACATAGATTTGTGGCTAATTTTCAGNTGTAATGAAGAATATAATTATTTTATTAAAATTTTCTTTTTTAATATTCATTTTTTTTAATGTTTCAAATCTTTTTGCGCAAAATATTTATTTTACTGATCAAAGTAATGAGCCTATTTCTGATGTTAATGTTGTTGTGTCTCATCCTGAATCAAATCTTGTTGTAAATTTAACTTCTGATATAAATGGTAAAATATCTTTATCGAATTACTTTATTCCATCATACTTAAAATATGATATTATTGCATCTCACATTTCTTTTCATAAATCTATATCAGAGCATTTTATAAGGGATAGTATTATTATTTTAAGCAGCAAGAATACTTTACTTGATCAAGTAGTTATAACAGCTCAAATATCACCACGAACATCTAGTAAAAGCATACACAAGATTAGTGTTATTGATAAAAGCTATATAAAGGCTAAAGGAGCAGTTAATCTTCAAAACTTATTACAAGATCAAATGAACTTAAGATTATCACAAGATAATATTTTGGGAAGTTCAATTAGTATTCAAGGTCTTTCAGGGCAAAATGTGAAAATTTTAATCGATGATATTCCGGTTATAGGAAGACTAAATGGCAATATAGATTTATCACAAATTAATCTTAATAATATTGAAAGGGTGGAAATTGTTGAAGGCCCTTTATCTGTTTCTTACGGCTCAGATGCTTTAGCGGGTACAATTAATTTAATTTCNAAGAAGCAACAANAAAAAAAGTTATCNACATCACTTTCNACNTACTATGAAAGTGTNGGTCATTATAATTTTGATATGGACTTTGGATTAAAAATAAAAAATAATCTTTTCAAANTTTCTAGTGGAAGAAATTATTTTGACGGCTGGTCTAAAGGAGAAAGTTTTCAGCTAATTACATCCAATGCTTTAGCAGATACATCTAGGTTCTTACAGTGGAAGCCAAAAGAGCAGTACTTTGCAGATATGCAGTATATTCTCACTAATAAAAATTATAATCTTAGAATTTTCTATCAACATTTTAATGAAAAAATTACAAATAGAGGAATGCCTAGACTTCCATATTATGAAAATGCATTCGATGATTACTATTACACTTTGCGAGATAATTTTGGTGTAAATTTTAATCTTAGATTAAAAGAAAATGAAAATTTAAATTTTTTATTAGCATATAATATATATAATAGAATAAAGAATACTTATTTTAAGGACTTAACAACATTAGAGGAAACTTTAACTGAATCAGAAAGCGATCAAGATACATCATTATTCACGTCATTCTTAAATAAAGTAATATATTCAAATACAGCTGATAGTAATTTAAATTATCAGATAGGATATGAAGTTAAGAATGAGTATGCAAAGGGACAAAGGATAATAAATTCTAAGCAATATCAGTCCAATTATGCAATTTTCTCAAATATTGAGTTTTACATGAAAAAATTGACTTTTAGACCTGGCTTAAGATTTGCATATAATTCAGATTATAAAGCTCCTGTAATTCCATCAATAAACTTAATGTATCCATTTAAAGATTTTAAGATAAGATTATCTTATGCTAAAGGCTTTCGAGCCCCTGCTTTAAAAGAATTATATTTTGAATTTGTAGATATAAACCATAACATCTTAGGTAATTCTAGTTTAAAATCAGAAGCGTCTAATAATTTTCATTTAGATATTGATTGGAAGAAGAATTTATTATCTAAAACTTTATTTTTTGACTTAAGTGGATTCCATAATAATATAAAAAATCTAATTTCATTAGCTCAAAGTTCTAATTCATCTGAGTATACATATTTTAATTTAGGAGAATATCAAACCATGGGTGCTAGATTTCAAGCAAAAATAAAGACAAATAGATTAGAGATGAGTATAGGAAATTCTTTACTTGCAAGATATAATTCATTAAGCAGTGGTCAGGATGTAAAAAGGTTTAGTTATTCTTCTGATTATAAAGCTTCAATTTTTTGGGATCTAAATTTTTGGGATTTACAACTTGCTTCTTTTTATAAATTTACTGGTAATTTACCATCATTTGCTAAACTTTCGGATGGAGAAATTGTTGAAACTAATATTGATAAATATCAAATTTTAGATGTAAGTCTTTCTAAGAGTATTAAAAATATTGGAGAAATTACTTTAGGAGCTAAAAATATCTTTAATATAACTGACGTGTCAAGTTTTAGTATTGGCCAGGTTCATTCTACTTCTTCTAGTTCTACATCTGTTGGATATGGAAGAACATTTTATTCTTCAATTAAATTCTACTTCTAATGAAAATATATATAGCAATTATCTTATTTTTTATATTTACAAGCTGTGAAAAAGGTGAAACTCCTATCATGCCTCATGGTTCTGGTAGTGTGCTTACCTCAGTAATTGAGTTAGGTCCTGATTATCGATATCAGATTTTTTATTCTTTAAAGCAGGGTGAGGTTATTTCTCAAAATATTAAAACCGATTGGGATTTAGCTATTTCATCAAATATTCAGAACTTAGATATCCGCATAAATACATCTAGAGCAGCAGCAGCATGGAAAACAAATAGCTATAATTTTGATCAATCTTACGATTTAAATAGCGCTACTTGGCTGTGTGATAGCCCTGATGGAAATAATGATAGCTCAGCTTTATTTGGAATTATAAATAACGAGATATATATAATCGACAAAGGATATAGTTTCTCTGGAAATCATACTGGATACGTAAAATTTGCTGTAGAATCTCGTACAAGTAACTCATGCTTTATTCGTTATGGTTCTCTTGACAATTCTTTTGATACAGTTGTCGAAATTATTAAAAATCAAAACTTTAATTATGTTTCATATTCTTTTTCTCAAAATACCGTTGTAGATGTGGAACCAGAAAAAAATAATTGGGATTTAGTCTTCACACAATACACACATATCTTCTACAACCCTAGAACACCATATTTAGTTACTGGCGTGCTTATTAATGAAGCAAATGTTTTAGTTGCTTTAGATACTTTAAATCCTTTTGAAAATATTTCTAATGAAAATTTAACTCAGTATTCTTTCCATAATAATAGAGATGTGATTGGCTATAACTGGAAATCCTATGATATGAATGCTGGAGAATATTCTATTAATACTAACTTAAACTATATTTTAAATGATAAAGATGGTCGTTATTTTAAGCTTCATTTTATAGATTATTACAACAGTAGTGGAGATAAAGGCTATCCTAAGTTTGAAATACAAGAATTGTAATTCTTTTNAAAGATATTTTCCCTTGATTTTTATCTAAATTTGTAATAATTATGTATTACACTATCTTAATCTCACATATAGCCNTAAGTTTTGCGGTGTCTTTTGTAGCTTTATATATAGTTATTCGTTCTTTGCTTGGAGTTTATGAAAAAATTAAATTTTCTGATTTCCACGATTTCTTTATTCCAAAATTTGCTGTCATTCTTTTATATCTTGAATTAATATTAGGGCTTTTATTATACGCCTTACATATTAGCAAGCTTGAGAATTTTATTAGTCAGTCAAATGCAGATGCATATTTTTCATATAGATTTTGGGCTATAGAGCATACTATATTAATGCTTTTTGCTATTATTTTTGGTCATCTTGGCTTGCTTTACACAAAAAATATTAAGTCTGTAGTAGAAAGATTTAAAAAGAATTTAACTTATTTTGGATTATCATTTATTCTTATCACAGTTTCATTACTCATGAATATGTTAAAAAATGCATAATAAAAATAAAATACTTTTAGTAGAAGATGAATTAGAGTTAGCTAAATCTGTAGTTAAATATTTACAAGAAAGTAATTATTTATGTACACATGTTGAAAAATTAAAAAATGCTAGAGATTTGTTAAAGAATAATAATTTTCATGCTGTTCTATTGGACATAGGTTTGCCAGATGGAGATGGACTATCACTAATTAAAGAAATAAAAAATAAAGATAAAACAACAGGTGTGATTATAATTTCCGCCAAAGATGCTTTATCAAATAAAATTCAAGGACTAGATTTAGGAGCGGATGATTATTTGACAAAACCATTTTTTATGCCAGAATTAAATGCTAGAATTAATTCTTTGATAAGAAGATTAAATTTTGAAGGAGATAATGAGATAATAATTGGTGATATAAAGATCATACCAGATCAGATGTTAACTTTAGTTAAAGAAAAAAGAGTTGATTTAACAAATACAGAGTTTAATCTATTATTATATTTTATTACTAATAAAAATAGAGTTTTAAGTAAAACTAATTTAGGAGAATATATGTCCTCTAATTATCATGACTATAGTTTTTCTGATGATTTAGTTTATACACATATTAAGAATTTAAAGAAAAAACTGGAAAAATCTGGATGTTCAGATTATATTAAAAATATTTATGGTGTTGGTTATAAATTCAGTAATTAAAAATGAAGCTATCTACTAAATCGGGTCTAAGTTTTATTTCTGCNAGTGCGATATTCTTTTTCTTAGGCAGTATCTTAATGTATTTTTCTGTTAGAGTGATTCTTGCCGAAGATTTAAAAGATAGATTATTAGACATGCAAAGTTCTTTTATAATGGATGTTTCTTATGCCGATGACATCGCTATCATGAAGGGTGCAAAAACATTTGTTTTTAAAGCGCCAAGATTAGAACCAACCCTTTTTTCTGATACTGTTTTAATAGAATCTGGCAGATATAATCTTTTTCGAAAGATTACTTTCTTTCAAGTATTTAAACATAAGATTTACAAAGTAGAAATTTTACAATCACAGTCTCAGACTGATCTACTAATATGGAGAATTGTAATTTTAAATGTTGGCTTAGCAATGCTCTTTTTCTTAATAATATTTTTTGTAAATCACTTGACAGTAAAGCGTACTTTAAAAGTTTTTTATAGCACAATAGATAAATTAGAAAATTTTGATGTAGGAAAATCTCATTCTTTAGCTCTGGAAGATGCAGACGTTGATGAGATTAAAAAACTGAATGATGTATTTAATGAAATGTCCAAGAAGATTAAGAGTGACTTTGATGAACAGAAAGAATATACTGAGAATGTATCTCATGAGTTACAAACACCACTTGCAATCATCAGTTCAAAAGCAGAAGAGCTTCTGCAATCCGATCGTCTGAATAAGATGGAGATGGAGCATATTGGTGTCATAATGAATACTATTAATCGTCTTGCTAAGATTAATCAATCACTAATTTTCTTAACTAAAATTGACAATCGTTTTTACGCCGATGAAGAATCGCTCCAGCTTTCGTCGATAATAAAAGAGAAAATTAATTTTTTCACTGATATAATTGAACAACAGAGCATAAGTATTAGTGTTAATATTCCAGATAATATATCACTAAAGATGAATAAGTATTTGGCAGATACACTATTTTTAAATCTTATTAAAAATGCTATTATTCATAATTTGAAAGGCGGTTTATTCGAGGTGAATTTTATAGATAATATTTTGATTTTAAAAAATAGTGGTCAAAATACTAGTCACAGTAGTGTAGATATATTTAAAAGGTTTTACAGAGATCAAGAAAATAAAAAGAGTTTAGGAATTGGTTTGTCAATTGTTAAGAGAATTTGTGATTTATATAATTTTAAAATTAATTATTCTTTTGAGGATTGTCATATTTTTAAAATAGAAATATAATATGTCAAGAGATTTTTTTAGTGATTTAACTGATGAGGAGAAAGAAATTATTGTTCATAAGGGTACTGAGCGACCATTTTCTGGAGAATACAATGACTCTTTTTTAGAAGGTGTTTTTTGTTGTAGAGCATGTGGTAATTTTTTATATGAATCTACATCAAAATTTGATTCTGGCTGTGGGTGGCCTTCATTTGATGATGAGATTGCTGATGCGGTTGTAAGATATGAAGATAATTCACTTGGTAGAAAAAGAACAGAAATTTGTTGTGCAAGATGTGATGGTCATTTAGGTCATGTGTTTCACGGTGAGAAAGCCACTAAAAAAGATACTCGGCATTGTGTCAATTCATTAAGTATTAAGTTTATTGATAAGAATAAAATTGAAAAAGTAACAGTTGGTGCCGGATGTTTTTGGAAGGTTGAGTACCTATTCAAAAATACTGAAGGAGTTTATAATGTTAAATCAGGTTATATGGGAGGACACACTAAAAACCCAACTTATAATGAAGTGTGTTCGGGCTCAACTAATCACATTGAAGTAGTAGAAATATATTTTAACCCAAATATTCTTACTTTTTTGGAACTTTTAAATATTTTTTGGTCCAACCACAAACCCGCATCCATTGACAGTCAGAACGGTGATTCAGGCTCTCAATACAGATCAGCTATATTTTGTTATTCAAATCTTCAATTAGAGCAAGCTTTTGAGTCTAAAAAAGAATATCAGGAAAAAATAGAGCAACAAATTGTTACAACAATTATAGAAGCTGAGGTTTTTTACAAAGCAGAAGAATACCACCAAGACTACTTAAATAAAAATAATTTGGATAGCTGTAGTCTTTAAACCTTTTCAAGTAAAATTATAAATTGTGCTCCTTGACCTTCTTTGGCATTTCTAGCATAAATTTTTCCGCCATGATAGTCTTCAATAATTCTCTTTGATAGTGATAGGCCTAGTCCCCATCCTCTTTGCTTGGTTGTCACGCCAGGTTTAAAAATATCTTTCAAAATATTTTTTGGGATCCCTTTTCCAGAATCTGTTATTTCAATTTGTACTAAAGANTTTTCATCCGTNACCTGAATACATATCTCTCCTTTTCCTTTCATNGCATCAGCAGCATTTTTACATATGTTTTCAAATACCCATCCAATGAGTGTTTTATTTGCACTTATATTATTGATAGCTGTACTTTGATTAAATATAAAAGTTGTTTTATAAGGAAGTCGATTCTTAAGATATGAGATTGATTTTTGAATAATTTCATTTACATTATGCTCTTTCATTTCAGGTTTAGAGCCTATTTTGGAAAATCTTTCTGTTATTGTTTCAAGCCGATTTAAGTCTTTTTCCATTTCAGTTACCATACCAGTATTATTTCCTGAATCTTTTATTAGTTCTACCCAGGCCATCAATGATGAAAGTGGAGTTGCAATTTGATGAGCTGTTTCTTTAGCCATTCCAGCCCATACTTGATTTTGCTCAGATCTTCTAGCCCAGCTAAAAATAAAGTACCCAATTAATACAAACAGTGATATAAGAACTAGTTGATAAAAAGGATAGTATCGTAAATTTGTTAACGTTGGAGAGTCTTGATAATATATCCATTGTTTATCACCTGAAAGAGTTATTTCAATTGGGCTCTCACCACTTTCCTTCATACTCTTTAATTCTTTTCTCAAAAAAAAGTTATAATCATCTATTAAATTTTTGCCTTTTTTTAGACTTAATTTATTTTTTATAGCTGATGATTCTTTTGATATTTCATTATAGTATTCATTTAATAAAATACTGTCTTTTTTTGAATAAAATTTCAGATTTCGTGATTCTAAAATACTATCACATTCATCGACAAGTATAACTGGTATATTTTGATTTTCTGATATTACTTTTAGCGCAAGAGAATAGTCAATTTGAATATTTGAACTTACTAACTGTTTGGTAGCTGCAGCCCATATTTCAATCTTTTTTCGTTCTTCTTCTTTTAGTTCATTTACAAGATAATTTGTTACAAATAGGGATAGTAAGCTAATACAAATTGCTAGCATTGCTAGAAAAAGCTTCCATCTCTGTTTTGTACTGTAAATATTCATTTCTTGTAGTAAAAGTAACTATTTTAAAAATTATCGTCCCATTCTATTTCAATTTCATCGTCATTAACTATTTCCTGTTTTTTGTCAATAATATCTTCTTTTATAATATCTTTTATAGTTTTAACTTCTTGTTTAATCCCCTTTTTTATATGTTCTTTAATTTTTAATTTTTCAAACTTTATGTCAAAATTATCTTCATCCCCACTCATTCTAAGCTGAACATTTGTTATTAGCTCGTCATTATTATAATCTATATTATTTGATTTAAATGTTTTGGCAAGTATTTGCCCTAGAAGCATTTTGATTTTATAGTTATATTCAAGATTAAAATTATGATATCCTGAAATTATCATACTAAGTGCATTTGATTTAATTTCCATGCTAGGTATTTTAATTACTTCATCTTTAATCTCGATATCATTTTTTAATGTTGAAAATTTTATATGCTTTAAATCTTCAAGACTTACAAATTTTGAAAGTTTTTCCATTGGTTGAAAACCGATTAACTCCCCTTCACTTATTGTTATTTTTGAACTGAGTTGAAACTTATCAGAAATAAATTTGAATTTATTATCTAGCTCTGTGTTACACATAAACTGTGAATTAATCTTGCCATCAAGGTTCTCATATTTTAGATATTCTTGATTAAAGTTATTAAAGCAGTAGAATAATGTTTTAATATTGATGTCCTCAAACTTTGAGTTTATAGACAGCTTAAAGGAATTGTCCTCCTTTTGATAAAACTTTCCATTTAGGCTAATACTACCTGTAAGTGTATTTGCTTCGACATTATCGGTACTAAAAGCAAGATCCTTATATAACATTAATCCTTTTATATTCTTAACTATTAATTTGTCATATATGAAATTTTCCACATCCAGGCTAATATTGGCTTCTAAATAGTCAGGTAACTCTGTTATTGTATTAGTATCGATAATATCATTTTTATTTAAAAGATCTTCATAGTTTATTTTGGATGATTTTAACTCGCCTTTAATATTAATTTTGGGTTTTTGAGTATGTATGTAACTGAATAGATTTAGAACATCTCCTGAGAAATTCATCAAGCTTTCTCCAACTTTTGCATAACCTTCTTTGATTTCTATCTTATGGTTCTCAATAAATCCATATGCACTATCAATAAATATTTTATTTAAATTATTCTTATAATAAAATGAAGAATTTATAATACTATAAGATCCACTTTTTTTGGCTTTTATTATTTTATTTATAGTGTTGTTATCAAAAGAAATAGCTCCATTATAATCTAAATTTCCCTTTACTTTACCTTGCATTTCAAAGAATGGACTGTCAATACTATAGTGATTTGTTTCTTTTAAACCTAGATCATAATTTAAATTAGCTAATAAATAATATTGATTAAAATTAGATACAGTAAAATCACCCCAAATATTACCAGAATTTGTAAAGGCTTTAAAGTTCTCAAAAGATATTGATGAAGATTCAAAAATATTTTTAATACCATTATTAATACTTCCGTTACAAGATAAATGCTTTAGCAAGAATGGATTTTCTTTTATTTTAAAATTTACTTCATCAAGCTTATAATCGATCTCAAGGTTAGGGTTTCCAAGGCTAATATCTCCATTTACTTTACCATTAAAACTTATCCCCCCATCAGCAGTAAATGAAGAGTACATCTCTTTAAGAAATTCAGGTGTATTATTAATAACATCTTTAATTTTTTGATTTGAGCTTTTAAAAGTAAAGTCAAGATATTTATTTGCTGATAATTTTAAAGCTATATCAGACTTTATCCCTTCTAATTTTATTTCAGCTTTCAATATCTCAAAGCTATCACTCATTGTTTTTATATCTCCTTTGAAAATTAAATTTTTATTTTGAATATATTTTTTGTTATTATATGAAAAATGATGGAAAAAAGATTTGAAATCTATGTTCATATTTTGTGTTAACCCTTTTTCAAAATTCAAATTAATTAACTCAACATTTGTTTTAAAATTTATATTGAGGTTTTCATTATTATAATTTAAATTAGTATTTTGAAATGAAATCTTATTAAATGATAGTGTCTTTTTTGTTTCTTTATTTTCTGATAATATGTCAAAGTTTTTGTCATTATCTTTATTAAATTTGATAAAAATCTTTGCGTTTTCAATATTGATGTTTTTTAATTTAAAATTATCAGAAAATATTTCGATTAAATTAAATTTCACAAAGGCATTTTTTGCAAATAATAATGTGTCCGAAGAAAAATTAGTTGATTCTGATACAATTAAATTGTAACAACTTACTGATGCATATGGAAATTGGTCCCAAATTGAGAATTTTAATTTCTCAAATTCTATATCTGATTTTATACTGGAAGTTAGATTCTTTGATAGATTTTTTTTAATTCTATCACCATACATTTTTGGTATTACTATACCGCTTAAAACAAATAAAAAAATTGTTAAGATGCTGATATTTCTAATTAATCTTTTCAATTATATTTAATTTTAGACTTTATTACTATTCCTTATACGTTAAAGACGTTTTAATATTGTGATTTCTTCATCTGTTAAAAATCTGCATTCTTTTCTAGCTAAATTCTTTTTTGTTAATCCTGCGTAATATACTCTATCAACTTTAACAATTTCATAACCAAGTGCCTCAAAAGTATTATAAATTACTTCTTTTTTAATACTTAATACTTCCATGCCTATTTCATTCTTATCTTTTCCTTGCATATATGCTACACTTGAAATCAAGGATTGATTGTTTTTATCAGTAACTGAATCCTGTATTTTTTTAAAATCTAAAGAAGACAGCTTTTTATTAAGACTAACTTGATAGATGATTTTAATTCTTTTATTTTTAGATGATAATTTTTTTAAAAGATCATTATCATTTGTAAACAGCATTAGCCCAGTACTAATTCTGTCTAGTTTACCAACTGGTAAAAGTTGTTCTTTACAGATCCTTTCAACTAGCCTTAGGACTGAGTTTAGTTTACGTGGATCTTTAGTATTTGTAACGTAGTTTTTTGGTTTATTTAGAAGAACATATTGTTCTTTCTCTCTTCTTATTTTTGAATTATTAAATTTAACGATATCTGTTTTATTTACCTTATACCCCATCGAAGTGATGACTTTTCCATTAACACTAACAAGACCAGCCTCAATAAATTTATCTGCCTCTCTTCTTGAACATATTCCAGAGTTGGCAACATGTTTGTTTAAGCGAGTTAAGCCATCATTACTTTCTTTCTTTGCATTTTGTCTTTTACGAAAAGTATTATTTGAGGAATTATTTTTCTTAAATCTTGGATTACGATTTATTTGATCTGACATCTTAATTTATTTAAATATTATTTTTTTCTCAACTTTTCCATTATCATAAATATACAGCATTGGAGTATTAAAAGACCTACTTATAGTTTTTCCTAGAAGATTCGTTACACGAATTAATTTTTCTTTTTCAGTAACATGCTCGCTTATATTTGTTGTTTGATTACATGAAAGCAATGGGTAGAGGAAATCAGTTGTCTGATTTACTGCTTGGATAAATTCAGGATTACTACCTGATGTAACCCAATAATGATCCGCATTGTTAAATGTAAGAGATTGATTGATAATGCCCAAATTATCACATAAGGGGTGTATTTGAGCTAATCCACAAAGATTCAATACTGATGGATTATTTAAACCTGGACCACAATTATAATTCACTATAACATCATTTGATCCCTGTGCTGAGAAAATAGGCTCATCATTACTATCTATCCAGTTTAAATCATTTATTCCTCCAGCAAAATTTATTATTCCTTTAACTGATGAATTATATCCATTATTTCCAGCATCTCCCTCTAACCCACCAAGAGAGTTTACGATTGATTGAACATCAACAGGGCTTGTAGGGAGATCACTAATGTTGTCAATGTAAGCAGTGTGAATTGCCGTAACACCTCCCGATGAAATTCCTCCAATAAATACAGATGCAGAATCTACCCCTAGAGAGTTTCCATTGGAATAGTTTTTCTTTACATATCTAATAGCTGCCTTCATGTCTGCAGTTGCTTTTAGAACTGTCTCATATTGCACCGAGTTATTGGTTAAAAAGTTAATAATGTTTTGCAATGCAACTATCCGGTAATTTGATGAAATAGCAACATATCCTTTTTTTGCAAAAGCAGTACAAAAATCAACAGCTCCTGGATTTTCTTTAGATCCGCCATAGTATGATCCTCCATGATGAAAAATAATTACTGGTCTATTAGTTGCTGTATCATCATCAGCCGTATAAATATCCATCTTGTGGGCATTATCATTATAGACATCTGAATAGTTTACTGTATTTACTGAAACATTATTAAATATTTCACTTTGATATCTGTCATAGCATTGTCCACTGATATTGGAGCTAATTATTAATAATAATACTAGAGTTATTGATTTAATCATTTTTTCTAAGTTTGTTTAATTGGATTTCAATATCTTCATCTTCTACTTTACTAAATAGGTGTTCTGCATCATTAATTATATGCCCAGATTTTAAAAAACATTCTCCAGCAGTATCCCAATTTTCTGAAGGAATATTTAGCATATTGAAAAGTTTTTTAGAAGTAAAAGGAAGGAAAGGCTCGCAAATTATTGCAAGATTAGCAACTATTTGAATTGATATATTTAATATACTTTTTGTTTTTTCTTTATCAGATTTTATAAGTTTCCAAGGCTCAGTGTCTGCTAGATATTTATTTCCTGTTCTTGCAAGATTAATGACTTCACTTAAAGCCTCTCTAAATTTATATTTTTCGATATTTGAGCTTATCTTTTTTGGTGTTTGAGAGATTTCTGTAATAATATTATTGTCATAATCAGATAAAGATGCATAAGCTGGTATTACACCCTGGTAATATTTATGAGTTAGAACGATAACTCTATTTACGAAATTACCAAATATAGCTACAAGCTCATTATTGTTCCGAGCTTGGAAATCTTTCCATGTGAAATCTGTATCCTTATTTTCGGGAGCGGTTGCACAAAGAGTATATCGCAGAGCGTCTTGTTTGTCTTTAAATTCATTTAAATATTCATGCAGCCAAATAGCCCAGTTTTTTGATGTTGATAGCTTCCTCCCTTCCAAGTTAAGGAATTCATTTGCTGGAACATTAACTGGCAGATTGTAATTGCCTAGCTCTTTTAATATTATAGGAAAGATAATACAATGAAATACAATGTTGTCTTTGCCAATAAAGTGAACTAAACTACTTTCATTATTTTTCCAGTATTTTTCCCAGTTAATATTATTTTCTTTAGCCCACTTAATTGTTGCAGAAATATAGCCAATTGGAGCATCAAGCCAGACATACAAAACCTTACCTTCACTATTTTCAATAGGTACTTTTACGCCCCAGTCTAAATCTCTTGTCATTGCTCTTTCCTTGAGCCCCCCATCAATCCATGATTTACATTGTCCTAAAACCTGACTTCGCCATTGCTTTGGGTCGTGATGAGATTTATCGTTCAGTACTCCAGATAAGAGCCATTGCTTCAGCCAGTTTTCATGTTTTTGCATCGGCAGGTACCAGTGTGTTGTTTCTTTTAAAACTGGCTCTTCTCCGCTTAAAGTAGATTTGGGATTAATAAGTTCATCAGGACTTAAAGCTGAGCCACATTTTTCACATTGATCTCCATAAGCTTCTTCAGATGAACATTTTGGGCACTTACCGCTAATATATCTATCAGCTAAAAATTGCTTGTTTTTTAAGTCATAAAATTGATTAGTAGTCTTCTTAGTGAAAATATTTTTCTTTTCTAAAAATTTAAATGTTTCTTGTGCAGTTTCGTGATGAAGTTTATCCGAAGTTCTATCATAAATACTAAAATCAATACCAAAATCTTTAAAAGATTTTTTATTTAATTCATGATACTTATTTATAATATCTTTTGGTTGAACATTATTTTTTTTTGCTTGTATTGTTATGGCAGCACCGTGCTCATCTGAGCCACAAATAAATACTACATCATTGTTAATAGATTTTTGATATCTAACAAAAATATCTGCAGGTAAATAAGCTCCAGCAATATGACCAATATGAAGAGGTCCATTCGCATAAGGCAGAGCTGCAGTAACTGTAAAGGATTTTTTTGACATAAATGTTATAAAAAATATATTTTAGCAAATATAAGTTTTAATGTATCACAAATGATTATTCCAGATAACTTAAAAATAGGTGACCTAATAGGTATTGTTTCTACTGCTAGAGCTATAAGTTTAGATGAACTACAGCCATCAATTAATACTTTGAAAAATTGGGGTTTAAAAATCAGGCTTGGTTGTAATATTTTTAATTCTTCAAATCAATTTGCAGGAAATGATATTGAGCGAGCATTTGATCTTCAAGAGATGATAGATAATAATGATATTAAAGCAATATTATTTGCTAGGGGAGGCTATGGCTCTGTCAGAATTGTAGATAGAATTAACTTTTCTAATTTAATATATAACCCCAAATGGCTAATTGGATACAGTGATATAACTGTTTTTCATTCGCATTTAAATACTTTAGGAATTGCTTCAATACATGGTACTATGCCAGTTAATTTTAAAAACAACACTTCAAAAGCGATTCTTTCTCTACACAAGCGCCTATTTTTTTCAAGTAATAAGATAGAGTTTAATGATTCAAATATAGATCTTAATTTTTCTGTTACTGGTGAGATCATTGGAGGTAATCTTTCTATTTTATATAGTCTAATTGGTTCTTCATCCGATTTAAATACTGATAATAAAATATTATTTTTAGAAGATTTAGATGAATATTTATATCATATAGATAGAATGATGATTTCACTTAAAAGAAGTGGTAAACTAAGTAATCTTAAGGCTTTAATCATTGGTTCTATGACTAAAATGAATGATAATATTATTCCATTTGGTAAAACTGCAAATGAGATTATTTTAGAGCATACTAATAGCTATAATTACCCAGTAATCTCTAATTTTCCAGCAGGACATATTAATAATAATTTATCAATAATTCTTGGAAAGGAATCCCATCTTAAAATAGATAATAATAATGTAACTTTGCTTCAATAAATCTTTTAGTAATGTCATTAGAAAAGTATTTTTCAAAATATAGAGGTAATATTATTGGTAGAGATCAAAATTTTGTGACTCCATATGGCGAAAAAAAAATGGTTTATGCAGATTGGATTGCAAGTGGACGTTTATATAAGCCTATAGAGGATGTTCTAAGGAAAAATGTTTTTCCATTTGTTGCCAATACTCATACTGAAACCTCAACAACTGGAGCAACGATGAGTTATGCATTAGAAAAAGCTTTAAAATGTATAAAAGACCATGTTGGAGCTAATAAAGATGATGTAGTTATATCTTCTGGTTCTGGAATGACTTCTTTGGTTTGTAAATTTCAAAGAATCTTAGGCTTAAAAGTACACGAGAATTTTAAGGATCAAATCGAAATTAATAATAAACCTGTAGTATTTATTACTCACATGGAACACCACTCGAACCAAACATCTTGGCTTGAAACAATTGCAGAAGTAGTACTTATGCCTCATAAAGAGAATGGAGATGTTAACCTTGAAAAGTTCCAAGATATGTTATCTGAATTTAGTGATAGAGATATTAAAATTGCCGCAGTAACTTCGGCATCTAATGTGACTGGTGTTTACGCTCCATATTATGAGATTGCTGAAATAATGCACGATAATAATGGACTTTGTTTCGTAGATTTTGCATGTTCAGCTCCTTATGTAAATATTGATATGCATCCAAATAATGAAAAAAGATGTTTAGATGCGATATATTTTTCTCCACATAAATTTTTGGGTGGACCTGGTGCGTCCGGTATTTTAGTATTTAATAAAAGTTTATATAAGAATAAAGTTCCTGATGTACCTGGAGGGGGAACTGTCGATTGGACAAATCCATGGGGAGAGCATAAATATATCGATGATATTGAGCTTCGAGAAGACGGAGGTACTCCAGGTTTTTTACAAACAATAAAAACAGCTCTTTGTATTCAGTTAAAAGATCAAATTGGTGTAAAAAACATTCTTGATAGAGAGCATGAAATTCATGAAATTGTATGGCCAAGACTTTTAAAAATAGATAATTTACATGTCTTAGCTGAAAATATTTCAGAAAGATTAGGAATTTATTCTTTTTATATAAATGATTTACATTTTAATTTAGTCGTCCAATTATTAAATGACAGATTTGGGATTCAAGTTAGGGGAGGTTGTTCATGTGCAGGAACTTATGGTCATATTTTATTAGAAGTTGATAAAAAAACTTCTCACAAAATAACTAGTAATATTAACAAGGGTGATTTAACACTAAAGCCTGGTTGGGTCAGAATGTCTATCCATCCAACGATGACCAATAGCGAGGTTGAATTTATTATTTCAGCTATTGAAGATGTTGCACAAAACCATACTCTTTGGACTAAAGATTATATTTACAATAGTAAATCTAATGAGTTTGTTTACAAAGAAAAAAAATATTCTTTAGACAATAAGTCAAGAGCTGAATCCTGGTTCGATATGGATCTATCCTAAGTTTTATTTTTTTATAATCTTAGGTACTAAAATGTAGTCTGAGTCTTTTTTTGGGGCATTGGACAAAGCCTCTCTCTGACTTAACATGCTTCCAATTTCATCTTCTCTTAGAACATTTTTTTCATCACTTAAATAAATTAGAGGTTCAATATTTTCTGTATCAATTTCAGAGAGCTTATCGACAAAACCAATAATTTTTTTCAAGTCTTCTTGCATCTCAACGGACTGTTGCTCGTTAAACTCAAGCTTAGCTAGCTTTGCAAGATCATTGATAAGTTTATTATTTATTTTCATAGTTTGTTAATTCATCAAAAATAGTGTTGTATGTTGTATTATTCAAGTTTTTAATGTCATTATTTTTCACAGAAGAGACTGTTATTGGCTTATGAATGATTACGTGAGCTAGCCCAGGATAACCTCTAAAATAGTTCCAAGGAAACATAGATTTATTATTAGGCATCGTAACAGGAACGATTTTATAATTAGATTCTAATGCAAGTTTAAAAGGTCCGTTTTTAAATTTTCGTAATTTAACTTCAGGCTTGGGAATTCCTCCCTCTGGAAAGATACAGACATTTAAACCCTCTTTTAATTTTTCTATAGAATTGGTAAATGCAGAATATGCATCACGTAGGTTATCTCTATTAACAATAACGGTATTGTTCTTATAGAAGTATCCAAATATTGGAATATTTGAGTACTCTTTTTTTGCCATGAAAATAACAGGTATTTTAAATGCTGCTAAAACAATAGGTATGTCTAAAGATGATACATGATTTGGACAGATTATATATGCTTCATTTGAGTTTAATGGTTCTTCAATTACTATTTTTAAAAATACTCCAGACAACCATAATGTTAATAAGGACCAGTATCTTGTTAATTTAGCAACTATTAAAGGTCTTCTATTGATTCTAGTAAAAAAGAAAAGAGCAGGAATAAATAAGAAAAAGACTAATATAAATGCAATGAGAAACCATAAACGCCAAATTGAACTTAAAATATGTCGAAGAGATTTAATATTAAAATTATGCCATTTCATTTTACAAAGATAAAAATCATATTTTTACAGAGTTGAAAAATCTATAAAATGGCAAGAATATTAACAGGAATCCAAAGTACGGGCCCACCACATCTAGGAAATTTACTTGGAGCAATTATTCCTGCAATTAAAATGTCTAAAGACATAACTAACGAAAGTCTTTTTTTTATTGCAGATCTTCATTCATTCACTACGGTTAGGGACAAAGAAGTACTTAAAAAAAATACTTATGCAACAGCTGCTGCTTGGCTAGCATTTGGTTTTGATACAAAAAAAAATTTTTTCTACAGGCAGTCTGATATTACTCAAGTCTGTGAACTTAGTTGGTATTTAAATTGTTTTACACCATTTCCTATGCTAGCGAATGCTCATTCATTTAAAGATAAGTCTGATAGATTAGCTAGTGTTAATTCTGGTCTTTTTACTTACCCCGTTTTAATGGCTGCTGATATTCTTCTTTATGATGCCGATATTGTACCTGTTGGTAAAGATCAGGTTCAACACCTTGAAATAACAAGAGATATTGCAGGAGCTTTTAATCACGTTTATAAAGATTCTTTTGTGATTCCATCTACTCAAATTGATGAAAAGGTAATGATTGTTAATGGAACTGATGGACAAAAGATGAGTAAGTCATATAATAATGTTATTGATATATTTTTGCCTGAAAAGAAGTTAAGAAAACAAATTATGTCTATAAAGACTGATAGTTTAGGAGTTGAAAGCCCTAAAAATCCAGCTGAATGTACTATTTTTAATATCTATTCTTTAATAGCTAGTAATTTGAAGGTTAAGGAGTTAGAAAAAAAATATATTAGCGGTGGCTTTGGTTATGGTCATGCTAAACAAGAACTTTTTGAGTTGATTTGTGATAAGTTTAAGAAAGAAAGAGAATCTTTTAATCATCTAATGAGAAATACTGATTTGATAGAAAACGAATTACTATTGGGTGCAAAAAAAGCTAGTAAAATAGCTAATGATGTATTGTCTAGAGTAAGATCTAATATTGGTTACTCATGAAAAAAATAGATGATGAAATCACTGCTTTTATTTCAAATCATTTTGTACTCTCTCTAGCCACTTCCAAAGATAATAAGCCTTATTCAGCTAATTGCTACTATGTTTTCAATAAAGAAAAAGAAGAACTAATTTTTTCCTCTGATATTAAAACAAAACATGCTAAATATTTTATTGAAAATAAGAATGTATCTGCTACAATTTCTGTTTCAAGTAATGATGTTCAAAAGATTAAAGGAGCACAAATAATTGGTGAGATTAAGCCAATTCTACAAAGTGAATCTTTTTTCTATAACAAACTCTATATAGATAAATTTCCTGTTGCAAAAGGCATGAAATTATCACTATGGAGCCTAAAATGTCCTTCATTAAAATGACAGATAATTCTATAAGCTTTGGTCACAAAGTTATCTGGAAAAATTAGTTATTTATTCTTACGATATTTATTGAATAATCTTTTTTGATGATTATCCGTGCTTATACTATTTCCTTTAATAAAGATATGTGTTACATTATTTGACCTTATATCTAAAGCGTCTCCATCAGAAATAAAGAATGTAGCCTCCTTATTTATTTCAATCGAACCAATTTTATTGTCAACGCCAAGAATTTTTGCCGCATTTAAAGAAATTGACTGAACAGCTAATTCATAGTCTAATCCATACGCTACAGTTGTTCCCGCTGTAAAAGGTAAGTTTCTCGCTCCCATGGCTTCCATATCTCCTTCATAGCTTAAGCAGTATAAAATGCCGAGTTCACTAAGTTTTTTAGCTTGCGAAAATGGTGCGTAAATATTTTCATCTTCATTTTTTGGTAAGCGATGAATTCTATTTAGAATAATTGAAATATTATTTTCTTTTATCTTGTCACTCACTTTTAGGGCATCTTCTGCTCCAACAAGAACAATTTTTTTAATTTTATATAGGTTACACACATCAATAGCATCGCTAATATCACTAGCATAGTTTGCATGTACATATAATGTTTTAGTGCCTTTATAAAGCCCTTTCATGCTCTCCATTTTAAGATCCATAACATTACTTTCATTAGAGTATGCTAAGGCTTTCTCAAAAAGTCGATGTATTTCTTTTATTGTCTTCTTATAGGTTTTATTTTTTTTAGTATCTCCTTGTTCTGCCCACCAACCTGTGTTATAGTAAGAAGATGGCCACTGTAAGTGTATACCATCATCTTCTCTACAAACCGCATCTTCCCAATTCCAGCCGTTAAGATACATTACAGAGGATTGACCCGAAATTAACCCACCATTTGGAGTAACTTGAGCTAGTAAAACTCCGTTTGTTATAACAGTCTCTACTATTTTGGATTGAGGATTATATGCGATGATTGATCTAATATTTGGATTTATCTTTCCAGTCTCATCAAAATCATGAGTGGCTTTTACCTGACCTATTTCAGTAATTCCAAGTGTAGTGTTCGGAACTATAAAGGATGGGTAAATATGTTTTCCATATATTTTATAGATTGTATCAAAGGCTTCTGGATCAATTCTAATTTTGGATAAATCTGCAACTATGTCAAATTTACCATCAACAACAGAAATAACAGAATTTGAAATTTTTTCACCATTTCCAAGGTGAGCAATACCGCCAATAAATAAACTAGAATTCTGAGCAACTAGATTTAAATTAATTGTAATTAATAGAAGTAATGTTGTAATATTTTTTTTATTCATGATCTAAGGTGTCACAGTGATAGTGTTTTTCTTTTTCTTTTCTCTTAACTTTAATTTTATTTTTGTCTTTTGATTTACTTAATTTACTAACTATTCTATTTCTTTCACGCTTATCTCTTAGTTCAATTTCATTTTTTGAATCAATATCAAAATAACATCGGCCATCTATAAAGGTTTTTTCAGCTTTAGCATAAATTGAAAGAGGGTTGTCTGACCATACTACTATGTCGGCATCTTTACCTACTTCAATAGACCCCATTCTATCATCTAGATGTAGAAGTTTGGCTGGATTTAAAGTTACCATTTTCCAAGCATCTTCTTCGCTTGAACCACCATATTTAACTGCTTTTGCTGCTTCTTGATTTAATCTCCTTCCCATTTCAGCATCATCAGAATTTATTGCAGTAACAACTTTAGCATTATTTAGAAGTGTTGCATTATATGGAATTGCATCATTGACTTCAAATTTATACGCCCACCAATCTGAGAAAGTAGAACCACCTGCACCATGTTCATATAATTTGTCAGCGACTTTATAACCTTCTAAAATATGCGTAAATGTATTTACTTGAAAACCCATTGAGTCAGCTACATGCATTAACATATTTATTTCAGACTCTACATATGAGTGGCATGTTATAAAACGTTTATTATCTAATATTTCTGAAAGAATATTTAACTCTAAGTCTTCTCTTGGAGGGGTAGTTACTCTTTTTTTTCTACTGCTAAGGTTATTGAATTTATTCCATTCTTTTTTGTAATTTTTTGCTCTATAGAAAGCATCATAAAAAACTTGCTCGACACCCATTCTAGTCTGAGGGAATCTAGTACCTCGCCAATTACTCTGCTTGACATTTTCTCCTAAAGCAAATTTAATAAAGCCATCACTATCCTTAATTTTCATTTCTTCAGCTGTTGCCCCCCACCTTAGTTTTATCAAAGCTGACTGACCACCAATTGGATTAGCTGACCCGTGAAGAAGTTGTGATGATGTTACTCCACCAGCTAATTGTCTGTAAATATTATGATCAAATGGGTTAATAACGTCAGCTATACTAACTTCGGCTGTTACAGCCTGACTAGACTCATTTACACCTGCACTGATTGCAATGTGTGAGTGTTCATCTATTATTCCCGAGGCAATATGTTTTTCTTTTGCATCAATTATTTTTATTCCCGTAGTATCAGATTTAAAAACATCTTTGATTCTTAAAGATTTTCCTACAGCTAAAATTTTCCCTTTGTAAATAGCAACATCAGAATTTTCTATAATTCCTAGAGTAGAATTAGTCCAAATGGTTGCATTCCGAAAAACTATTTTTTCTTCTATAGGTTTTTCTATTAATCCATAGGATTTATTTGGAGACCAAATTGATGGTATAATAGTATCTATATTTTGGCTAAATTTTTCTTTTTTATTAACAAAATTTGAATCAAAATTCATTACAAAATTATGGTAATCACCATTTTCATCTTGGTACTTTCCAATGATGCTATTTTCATAAATTTTAGATGAAGATCGGAATTTATTTGTATTGCTTATAATTATTTTATTTTGGTCTATTTTAGTGATAAAACCAGAGGAATCAATTTGATTTATCTTCACTTTAGGCTTGCTTTTTGAACCAGTAATCTGTACTAGGTAATCTTTATATTCATCAGAATTTAAGGTGTAGTATCCTCTAATATCTTTTTTTATTTTTTCATTTACAATGTGTCTTTCTCCTGAAGACCAGCTTTCATAAATTATGCCGTCCTCAAAAATATTAGATGAACAAACAATAAAGTTAGCAAGTTTATTTTTTTCTAAACTTCCTATTATATTTTCTACTCCAATAAGCTTAGCAGGATTTGTGGTAAGAGATTTTAAGGCAATTTCTTGTGGAAGGCCCTTTTTAACAGCTAAACGAATATTTTTAATAAAGTCTTTCTTTTCAGATAGGTCTGAAGCAGTAATACAAAAGTTAATATTATTATCGTTAAGTATTTTTAGATTGTATGGGGCTGTCTCCCATTTTTTTAAATTACTTAAGCTTATTTCTTGAGCGTCATCAGGATTTGTTACATCATAAGTTTTAGGAAAATTAATTGGAACAATTAATGGGAATTTTGTTTCTTTTATTTCATTAATAGATAGAAACTCTTCGCCTGATCCTTTAGCAATAAAATCTATTTCAAATTCATCAGAGATGTTATACAATCTTGAATAGTTTAAAACTGTTTTTACATCAAATATCTTTGGAAGTGATTTGTTTTTGTTAAATGCATCAAAAGCAACATTCGTTTTTCTATTATTATTGTTATACCATTCAGCATCTAAGAGAGTTTGTCTAATTAATGCAATACTACCCATTCTTGAGGTTGGGTATCTTTGATTTGATGATCCTTTGTTAAATGAATAGAATGTTGCTACTTGGTTTAGAATTATATTTTCATTACCTAACTTATTAGTTAAGTTCACTAAAGAACCTGTTCCTCTAAATATACCATCTTGATGATGTGTTAAAACAGATGTAAAACCTATGTTTAAATAATTTTTAGCATTCTCTGAATTGGATTCAAATTCTTTAGCCGCACTAAATTCAGGATGAATAGCATAATTCCAGTGATATGCATCTTTATTTTCTGGTGAAGTATTCTTTTTAATTTCTGATTTTGCGATTCCATAATCACTAAATAAATCAATAAAGCCAGGATAAATATAGTCTCCTTTTAGGTCATAGATTACAGCTCCCTGAGGAATTTCTAAATTACTGTCAACATCTATAATGATATTATCATATATTAATAATACTCCATTTTTTATTACAGTATTGTGTGAAGTAAAGATTGTAGCATTTGTTAAAGCGTAAACAGGCTTAAACGTTTCTTCAACACCATCTATGGGNAAGGTTTTTTGCGCATTCGTCAAAATGGTGATTAGCAGAAAAATTATTGTGATATATATTCTCATGTATAATTATAAAGTCGTGAAAATACCAATTTTTTATGAGTTTTATTTGTTTCTTTGTGAATAGAATTTATATAACAATTTCTCCAATATTTAAATTGGATTTAATTGTTTAAAGTAATTAATAATTAATTTTTTATGAAAACATATCAAGCAAATTTATTGAACAGTATCGTTTTAATTGTATTGGGGTTATGGGGTTATTTTGAAGTAGTATCACCTACTGCTTTAATACCTGTTTTTTTCGGTATTGTTCTGTTACTATGTAATGGAGGAGTCAAAAAAGAAAATAAAGTAATTGCCCATATTGTGGTTCTATTAACTTTATTATTACTTGTTGCGNTAGTTGGAATGAGACTGCCAAAATCCCTTGATAGTGGTGGTTTAGGACTTTTNAGAGTTATTGGAATGATTTTAACTTCTTCTCTAGCAATGGTAACATTTATAAAGAGTTTTATTGCTGCTAGAAAGAAATCATAATTATTTTAATAAATAAACTATGAAGGAGAAAGCAATTTTAATTGGCTTAATCACTCCAGATACTTCACCTGAACAGGTTTATGAATACTTAGATGAATTAGCTTTTTTGGCAGAAACAGCAGGAGCAAAACCTATAAGAAATTTCACACAAAGACTTAAGCATCCTGACACTACAACATTTTTAGGAAAAGGTAAGATTGAAGAGGTGAGGATTTATGCACAAGAGCACTGCATTGAATTAATTATTTTTGATGATGATCTTAGTCCTTCTCAGATAAGAAATATCCAAAAGATCTTTGAGCATTGTAAGATTATAGATAGAAGTAATTTAATACTTGATATTTTTGCTTCACGAGCACAAACTGCCCAAGCTCGTACTCAAGTTGAACTTGCACAGTATGAATATCTACTTCCAAGACTTACTGGAATGTGGACACATCTTGAGAGGCAAAAGGGAGGTATTGGAATGCGAGGTCCCGGAGAGACTCAAATTGAATCTGATAGACGGATTATAAAAGACAAAATAGCTCTTTTAAAGAAAAAGTTAGATAAAATAGATAAACAGAGTTTTACTAGAAGAAAGGGTAGGGCAGATATGATAAGAGTTGCATTAGTTGGTTACACAAATGCAGGAAAATCTACTTTAATGAATAAGCTTGCAAAATCAGATATTTTTGCAGAAAACAAACTTTTTGCTACACTAGATACAACAGTTCGCAAAGTAGTAGTTAAGAATTTACCTTTTTTATTATCAGATACCGTAGGCTTTATACGTAAATTACCACACCAGCTGGTAGAATCATTCAAGTCAACATTAGATGAGGTCAGAGAATCAGATTTATTAATTCATGTAGTTGATATTTCTAATCCAAACTTTGAAGATCAAATTAAGATAGTTAATAGCACAATTTCTGAAATTGGAGCAAGTGATAAACCTATGCTAATTATTTTTAACAAAATTGATGCTTATACTTTTATCAAAAAAGATGAAGACGATTTAACAGATGTTTTAAAGGAAAACTTATCTCTTGAGGATTTAAAAAAGACTTGGATGGCTAATCTTGATTCAGAAAGCCTATTTATTTCAGCTCTTAATAAAACAAATTTTGAGGATCTTAGAGAGAGACTATATTTAAGAGTTAAGGAGTTACACATCAAAAGATATCCTTATAATAATTTTCTCTATTAAGCTAGAAGCTGTAAGTCATATAGATTCTTATAGTGCTTGTTTTGTTTAATTAGATCATGATGAGTTCCTGTTGCTATTATATTACCCTTTTCAATTACTATAATTTTATCAGCATCAATAATTGTTGATAGTCTATGTGCTATTACAAGTGTTGTTCTATTATTCATTAATTTTACAATAGCATCTTGAACTAATTTTTCTGATTCAGAATCAAGAGAGGAAGTTGCTTCATCTAGAATTAAAACTTCTGGGTTTTTCAGAATAGCTCTTGTAATACTAATTCTTTGCTTCTGACCACCTGAAAGTTTTTCTCCAAGATTTCCAATATTAGTTTGATATCCTTTTTCACACTCAAGAATAAAGTCATGAGCATTTGCACTTTTAGCTGCTGCTATTATATCTTTTTCGCTAGCATCTAGATTTCCGATTTTGATATTATTTAAAATAGTGTCATTAAATAAAATAGATTCTTGATTTACAATCCCTATTAAAGATCTAAGAGATGTAATTTTTAATTTTTTAATATTTGTTTTATCTATTGTGATTTCCCCACTTGTTAAATCATAAAACCTTCCTAAAAGGTCAGCAATCGTTGATTTTCCACTTCCAGACTTCCCCACTAAAGCAACTTTCTCTCCTTTTTTAATTGAAAATAAAATATTATTTAATATTTGCTTATTCTCATATTTAAAAGATGGAATGTTAATACTTATTTCTTGTTTTAGTTTATTAATTATTACTGCATTTTTATCTTCTGTAATAGTGTTTTTAGCCTCAATTACTTCAAAAACTCTTTCAGATGCTGCGCTTCCCTTTTGAATGTAATAATATGAGCTAGTAAGTGACTTAGCTGGAGGAATAATTTGTGAAAAAATTAGAATGTATGCAATAAATTCTTCCGCAGACAAAGTAGATTCTGCACTTAGAACAAGCTGACCTCCAAACCACATAACAATAACCATAACAATTGTGCTTAGAAACTCACTCATTGGAGAGGCTAGATCTTTTTTTCTAAGTATCGTAGTCATTATATTTTTATACTCACTGCTAGTAGAGTTGAATTTTTTATTAAATTCTTTTTCAGCATTAAATGATTTTATAATTTTAATTCCAAATAGATTTTCATCAATTAATGACATAATTTCACCCATCTTAGATTGCCCTTTCTTTGAGTCGTTTTTTAAGCTTTTTCCAATGTATCCAATTAGTATTCCTGCAATAGGAAATAAAATAACTACAAATAGAGTTANTTGAGGACTTATCACTATTAAGGTAANTAGAAAAATAAATATATTNACTGGATCTTTAAAAATCATCTCTATTACTCCCATTATTGACCATTCAATTTCTACTAAATCTGATGTCATCCTTGAAGTTAGGTCTCCTTTTTTCTGTTCAGTAAAATATGCTAAAGGAAGAGAGGTGATTTTTTCTTGTAGCTCCATTCTCATGTCATATATTATACCATTTCTAATAGGACTAAGAAAATAGAGGGCAATGTATCTAAATAGATTTTTGAGTAAAAACATAGCTAAAACAATTAGGCAAATAAGCATTAAAGCCTCAACCTTTCCCTTATCTTCAATTGTTGAAGATAAGAAGAGGTAAAAATTTTCTTTTATTGATAAAATAGAGAAATTAAGTTCTTGAGCTTCATAGACTTTTTCTTGAGTGCCAAAAAGAATTCCAAGAAAAGGAATAACCATTGTTAGTGAAAATAATGAAAATAGAATCGATAATATGTTAGAAAAAATATTAAATATAACATATGTGGTATATGGTTTTATATATTTTAGAATACGAAGCATATTACTCATAAGGCAAATATAACAAAGGATTGTTTACTTTTGTTGTATATGGAATCAACAAGACAAAAAAAAGTTTCTAGATTAATTCAAAAGGAACTTTCTCAAATTTTCAGCAAAGAATCTAAGAACTTTATTGGCTCAGTTTTGTTAAGTGTTACATCAGTTAGAATATCACCTGATCTAGCATATGCCAATGTATTTCTTAGTATGTTTCCTGTTTTAGACACTGAAGACACTATAAATAAAGTGAAAAGTCACAGTAAGTTAATACGCAAAAGTTTAGCCTTAGTTGTTAAAAATCAATTAAGAATTGTTCCGGAATTGAATTTTCATATAGATGATTCAGCTGATTATGCAGAAGAGATTGATAGACTATTAAAGAAATAGTTTATAAATGAATTTATCTCTATTTATTGCTAAAAGATATTTTTTTTCAAAAAATAAAGTAAGTTCAGTAAATTTAGTGTCAAGGATATCCCAATTTGCTATTGCTATTGGAACTGCTGCATTAATTCTTGTTCTATCTGTTTTTAATGGTTTTGAGAAGTTAGTATTAGATATGTATAATGTTTTTGATCCTCATATTAAAATAACTTCCAATATTGGTAAAACATTTCATCAGGATTATGTTGTTAGTGAATTAGAGTTAAATGATGGTATTTCTGTATTTTCAAAAACATTAGANGAAAAAGTTTTATTAAAGTATAATTCAAAAGAATATATAGCAACTATTAAAGGTGTAGATTCACTATATCAAGCAATAACTAATTTTGATTCTATTATTNTGGAAGGTNATTACTTTACAAACTCAGACAAGTCTAACGTAGCTGTAGTTGGTAGAGGTGTTGCNTATCATTTGTCTTTAAGCCTTGGCTCTTTATTTGATCAGATAACTGTTTTATTACCTAATCGCAAGAAGAATAATTTGTTAAGTATCGAAAATTCGTTTACTCAAAAAAATCTTATTCCTATAGGTGTCTTTGGAGTTCAGCAAGAAGTAGATTCTGAATACTTGATTTCACCTTTGCCGTTTGTTCAAGACCTCCTTAATAAAAACGAAATAGTCACTTCAATTGACATTCTTTTAAATGACGAGAAACAAGCAGAAAGAATAAAATTTGAGCTTCAAAAAAAGTTAGGGGAAGATTATAAAGTTCAAACTAGATTTGAGCAGCATAAATTTTTATATAAAATAATGAATAGTGAAAAACTAGCTGTTTTATTAATTCTCCTATTTATTCTTATAATTTCTTCGTTTAATATCATTGGATCTTTAAGTATGTTAATTACTGAGAAAAAATCTGCAATTCATCTCCTTCAAAGTGTAGGAATGCAGAATATTTCAATTAAGAGTATCTTTTATTACAAAGGTTTTCTTACTGTTTTATCAGGAACAATTATTGGTTTGTTATTTGGTCTTGTTTTTGCTTTTTTACAATTAAAATTTGGATTTATTACTATGGGTGAAGGAAGCTTTGTCATTAGTTCTTACCCTGTACTTATTAAAGCTTTAGATGTTGTTTTTGTATTTGGTACAGTTATAATAGTAGGTTGCTTATCTGTAATAATTCCTGTGCGAAATACTAATCTTATAAAAGGCTAAAATTCAATTAACTGAAATTTCTCTCTTACATTATTTAGAATACTTATGACTTCTTCCTTAGAATTAGATGTTACCATATTTGTCCTATACTCCTTGAAATTTGGAATTGCTCTAAAATAATTACTGTAGTGTCGCTTCATTTCAACTATACCCAATCTTTCCCCTTTCCATTCAATAGAGTGGTTTAAATGTTGTTTACACACCCTAACACGTTCTTCTATACCTGGCTTTGGTAGGTGTGAAGATGTTTTAAGAAAATGTTTAATTTCATTAAATATCCAAGGATACCCTATAGCACCTCGACCAATCATAACTCCATCAATACCATATCTATTCTTAACTTCTTGAACCTTTTCTGGAGAATTAATATCGCCATTACCAAAAACAGGTATNTTCATNCGAGGATTATTTTTCACATCACCTATTAAAGTCCAATCAGCCTCTCCTTTATACATTTGTTTTCGTGTTCTTCCGTGAATTGAAATAGCTTGTATGCCAATATCTTGTAATCTTTCGGCGACCTCTACAATATATTTTGTCTCCTCATCCCACCCAAGTCTAGTTTTAACAGTAACTGGAATTGATGTTGAATTGACTATCTCTTTTGTCATGGCAATCATTTTTGGAATATCTTTGAGTATTCCTGCTCCAGCACCTTTATTTGCAACTTTTTTAACTGGACATCCATAATTTATATCAATAAATTCAGGTTTTTCCTTAGCACAAATTTCTGTGGCTAAACGCATTGACGCAATATCATTACCAAATATTTGGATACCTATAGGTCTTTCAAAATCATAAATATCTAATTTCTGTGTGCTTTTAAAGGCATCTCTTATTAATCCTTCAGATGAAATAAACTCAGTATACATAACATCCGCACCATTTTCTTTGCATAAAGCTCGAAATGGAGGGTCACTTACATCTTCCATTGGAGCTAATAAAAGCGGGAATTCTCCTATATCTATATTTCCTATCTTTACACTCATAATTGTTTGCAAAAATACTAATATATGATTTTAAAAAAATTCTTAAGTGATAATATATTGTCTAGACAAATTATAACTTATTTTTTTATCACATTAGTTTCTTTTATAGTTTTTACACTTTTATCTATTTTCCTTTTACCTATTTTCTTTAATATTGAATATTCTTCACTTTCAATTATTATCGATAATTATTCTAATCAATCTACTATTAATGCTTTAAAGTTTATGCAACTTTTTAGCTGTGTAGGTCTTTTTATAGCCCCACCTTTTCTTTATGCTTATTTATCGGGAGAAAACATTTTTTTAAATATTAAAATAAGTAGACAAGTAATTATTTTAGTTATAGCTATAATGATTTTAATTAATCCATTTGTAAGTTTTACCTATTTTCTAAATCAAAGTATAGGGATTCCTGAATGGCTAACAAAATATGATCAAACTGCTTATTTAGTTACTAAAGCTTTTTTAGTTATGAATTCACCAATTGATTTGATAATCAATTTATTAATATTAGCTGTCTTGCCAGCTATTGGAGAAGAGCTAGTATTTAGAGGTTTTTTACAAAAAAAAATAATTAGTTTTTCTAATAAACCTTATTTAGCAATTCTTTTCACTGCTTTTTTATTTAGTATTATTCACATGCAGTTTGAGGGAGTTCTACCAAGATTTATTCTGGGTTCTGTTTTGGGGTTTTTGTTTTATTTTTCATCAAATATTTGGATCCCAATTATTGCGCATTTTATCAATAATTCTTTAATTGTTATACTTAGTTACCCAGCATTAAATAATAAAATCAGCTTTGACATACTTAATTTAGAAAATTTTATAAGATGGGATCAGGCAGCTTTAAGCCTAATTGCCGTATCAGTATTGTTTTATCTCTTTAAGAAAAAAATTGATTTAGAAAAGAAGGGTGTCTAGTAGATCCCTTTTCTAGTGGAATAATTTATCTTTAAGGCATTAGCCTTTCTAAGCTCTTGCTTAACGTCTGTTATAATTCCCATTTTAACAGTTTCATCAGCCTTTATTGAGGTGGTCATATAAGGAATTTCTTTTTCGTCTTTTGCCTCTCTTTCTGTAGCAATAAATTCTTGAATTTCATTTACATCTGCAAATGCATCATTAAGTTGGATTCTTGCTGCTGTACCATAAGAGTTTTGCATTCTTTTAACAGGAGATCCTATATATACATAGCTTACTAAAGATTTTTTCTCCATTTTCTTTATTTCTGTTGCTTTTGGTGTTACAACGCTAACAAATAATGTAGTCTCTCTCATGACTGTAGTTACCATAAAAAAGAATAAAAGCATAAAAACAATATCTGGTAGTGATGCAGTTGATATTGCGGGCATTCCCTTACTTCCGTTTTTTTTAAATTTACTCATTATGAATCTCCTCCGATATTTTTTGGTTCAGCCTCAGATATTTTTTGAGGAAATAATTTTTTAATTTCTTTTTGTTGGGTTTTATTTAAGTCTATAAATCGTTCGCCAAATTTTCTTAAAGCATTTTCATTTCTTAATTCGTTATATGCAGAGGCTAACTCATTTTGCACTCTTATATATGTCTTATAAGCAGTTCCTCTATCATTTTGTAATGAGATGATTGCTTTTTCAGGGTTTTCTGAAAGATCTTCTCTAATTCCATTATTATTAATAAATCTTTTTGCTCCTTCTTTAAGCTGAGAAATATCCATTAGCTCACCCTCAACTAGAAGTTGATTGTTTGAGTTTATTAGAACAACATATATATTTCTAGCATTAATTTGAGAATCATCTTCTGGCTGATCTTCCTCAGGCATAGGAGGTAATTTTCTGGAGATTCCAGTATCAACATCCATAGTAGTTGTAACTAAGAAAAATATTAATAAAAGAAAAGCTATATCCGCCATTGATCCAGCATTGATTTCAGGAAGCCCTCTTCTTTTACTTGCCATTATTTTTTAAAAGCTTTTGAAAGTTCTGCAAATAAAACTGAAGCAATTGCTGCTGCAGCAAGGATATAAAACATAACCAGACCCATACCCACATTTTTTGCTTGAGCAGAACTTATATCATATTTTTCATATGATGATAAAACATCTCCAGAGGCAATAATGTAAGAAATAATACACACAATTATCAGCCCTCCAATAGTGTATAATGTCTTTTTAGCATTTTTAGTATTAGACAACATTTTTTTTAAGCCGAATAAAATCGTCGTCAAAGTAGCGGCACCTATCATGACATAAGTTAAAATAATTCCGATATTGATTAAGCTATCCATATTTATTTATTTTTAACTAATAAATCAATTAAAGATATTGAAGCGTCTTCCATAGAGTTAGTGATAGAGTCTACTTTTGCTATAAGGTAGTTGTAAAATATTTGAAGTATCATAGCAACAATTAATCCAAAAACAGTTGTAAGTAGTGCAACCTTAATTCCCCCAGCTACAAGTGAAGGAGAAATATCTCCAGCAGCTTCAATAGCATCAAATGCACCAATCATACCAATAACAGTACCCATAAACCCTAGCATTGGAGCTAAAGCAATAAATAATGAAATCCATGATAAACCTTTTTCTAGAAGTCCCATTTGAACACTTCCGTAAGCAATGATCGATTTCTCTACCATATCAACTCCTTCATCTGATCTGTCTAGCCCTTGATAAAATATAGAAGCAACGGGTCCTTTAGTATTTCTGCAAACTTCTTTTGCAGCATCTACACCTCCGTTATTCATTGCACTTTCAACATCATTAAGAAGTTTGTCAGTATCTGTAGTAGCCATGTTTAGATAGATAATACGTTCTATTGCCAAAGCAAGACCTAAAATTAAACATAGAAGAACAATACCCATAAATCCAGGACCTCCTTCAATAAATTTTTGTTTAATAATTTGGTGAAATGATGCAGCCTCTGCACTTTCAACTTCACTCATTACATTTTCAACTTCACTAACTTCTTCTTCATTTAAGTTTTCTGCCGATTCCATTTCAGTTGATTCAGTTACAATTGAATCGCTACTTTGAGAGAAGGCATTATTATTTAAAAAAACTAAGAAACTAAATAGTGTTATTAATGTGAATAAATTTTTCATTTTCATTTTTGTTTAATTTTAGATTGGCAAATTTAAAAAAATATTATAAAGCTTCTAAATATAGCTCGTTAACTTTATCCCAATTTATAACATTAAAAAATGCATTAATATAATCAGGCCTTTTATTTTGATAATTTAGGTAATAAGCATGCTCCCAAACATCAAGGCATAAAATAGGAGTTCCTCCACATCCTTCTTGCATAAGAGGGTTGTCTTGGTTTGCTGTAGAACAGATAGAAAGTTTTCCATTACTAACACATAGCCATGACCATCCAGATCCAAACCTTGTTGCAGCAGCTTTTGAAAAATCACTTTTAAAAGATTCAAAATCTCCAAATGTATTATTTATTGCAGCTCCAAGTTTATTTTCTGGNANTCCACCTCCATTAGGAGACATAATCTCCCAAAATAGTCTGTGATTAAAATAACCTCCACCATTATTTCTTACAGCTGGACTTAATGAAGGAGTTTTACAAATCTCTTCAATACTTTTCCCTTCAAGGTCGCTTCCAGCTATTGCGTTATTTAGATTATTGGTATAGCCCTGGTGATGCTTTGAGTGATGGATTTCCATAGTTTTTGCATCAATATTTGGTTCTAGTGCGTTATATGCATATTGTAGTTGTGGTAATTCAAATGCCATGATATTTAATTTTAATTTATAATAATTCTTGCCAAGCTTTCTGTGTTTCTCCTTCTGAGATTAATTCTTTTGCTAAAATATGTTTTTCTTCGGTGTTTTTCTCATTAGTAGCTGTGTTTTTTTTGTTTGGAATCTCCTCTACTGAAGCTAATGTGGCTAAGTCTGCACCACTAAGAATTTTAGAATTTTTGATTTCTAAGGGCAAATTGTCAATTCCAACACCAATTTTGGAAATTGGTTTAGACATTTTATAGAGGCTTTCTTCATTTGTTTTTCCATACCAGCTTCCTCCAAGTCTAGATACAATTTTTAATTTTAAAGGATCAATATTATTTTCGCTATCAAATAATTTTTCATCAATATGTATTTTTAAAACTTCACATATAACTAAATTCCCAGAACCCCCTTCTTGACCAAGTTCAACTATGTCATTCACCTTACATTCAAAATTTATGGGAGAATCTTTTATTAAAGACGGTTTAACTAAGGATGCTAAATGTTTCGATAGTCCTGCCTTCTTAAATTCATCTTCTTCAGATGGAAAATTACTTGAAGCCAAAGATACCTGCTGAGCAATATCTTCAGTTACCAGACCTATAACACACTCTTTATTTTTAGAAATATTTATTAATGTATCTTTTTTTGTATTATCTATTGTTCTATTAACCGGAGAAAAAATTAATATTGGAGGTCTTATGGAAAAAACATTAAAAAAGGAATATGGACTTAAGTTGCTCATTCCATTTTCACTTATTGTACTTACTAGAGCAATAGGTCTTGGTGTAACTGCAGAGGTTAAATATTGATATAGTTCTTTTGTTTTTAAAGTTTTAATATCTATTTCCTTCATATTTAATATTAGTTTATTTACTAATTATTTTATTTTCAATCTTGCCCAGCTGATCAATTTTCATACAAACGATATCACCATCTTTTAACCATTTTTCACTATAGCTAGTATCAGCTAGCTTGTTTGTTCCATTGATTTCTAGAAGACATCCCGTTCCAACAGTTCCCGAACCAATTATATCTCCTGGAAATAATTTCACTCCGTATGATATTCTTTCAATAATTTGCTCAAATGACCAATGCATTTCTTTTGTATTTCCAGAAGACAATAGCTCGTCATTTAAATAACAACGCATTTCTAAATCAAATTTTGTTCCAAGTTCATTCTTGGAAACTATATTCTTTTCTAACTCATCAGGGGTGGTTAAATATGGTCCTAAAACTGATGCAAAATCTTTTCCTTTTGCTGGCCCTAAATTTAGTTTCATCTCTTTCATTTGCATTCCTCTTGCACTCAAATCATTTAGTATCATATATCCTGCAATATATTCGCTAGCATTTTTCACACTTATATTTTCTCCTTCTTTTCCAATAACTATTGCAAATTCAAGCTCATAGTCTAATTTATCAAAGTGTTCTGGCATGCACTTAATATCTTCATTTGTAGCGAAAATCGCATTATGATTGCTAAAATAAAAGACAGGAAAATCATCGAATTCTTTAATCATTCCGACCCCTCTATTTCTTCTAGATGTTTCAACATGTTGTTTAAAGGCATATGCGTCTCGAAATGAGTTAGGATTTGGAATAGGTGATTTTAAAGAAACTTGATCTAAAGAAGTAAGTTTGTTGGAGTTTTTTTTAATAAACTCTTCAACTTTTGATTTCCAATTAACAATGGCAAGCAAGTTTTTAAGAGTTATTTCTCCAAAAAAATTATTTAAGTTTAATATTTTATTATCTAATAAAACACCAATTAAATCTTTTTTAGAATCATTTAAAGTGTAGGTGCAAAGTTTCATAATAGTGCAAAGCTATGATTTTTAATTTTTTTCTATTAAAAATACATAATTTTGTTTCTTATAACTATATATTATATTTGCGTAAATAATTTATCATATGCCAAGATATCATTCTTTAGGAAAAGTGCCACATAAAAGACATACTGTATTTAAAAAAGAAAATGGAGATATTCATTACGAAGAGTTATTTGGAACAATTGGATTCGATGGCATGTCTTCTTTATTATATCATCTTCAAAGACCAACCATGGTTAAGTCTATAAAACCAGCATATTCCGTTGCTCCTGAAATTGCAGTTGATAAAAACTTAAAAGCATATTTAATGAAAGGTTTTGATGTTCCTTCTATAGATGATCATTTAGAAAGTAGAATATCACTAATGTTAAATAATGATTTAAATATTCTTCTTTCTTCTCCCAAAAATTTAGAGCAAGATTATTTTTATAAAAATACTGATGGTGATGAAGTTATTTTTGTGCATAAAGGTACTGGTGTTTTAAGAAGTTTTGTAGGTAATTTAAAATTCTCCCCAGGTGATTATTTAGTTATTCCAAGAGGAGTCATATATACAATGAAGTTTGATTCAGAAGACAACAGACTCTTTATTGTTGAGTCTTATACTCCTGTTTATTCACCAAAAAGATATCGAAATCATTTTGGGCAATTACTTGAAAACTCCCCATATTGTGAGCGTGATATTAGAGTACCTGAGGATTTAGAAACATATGATGAATCTGGAGATTTTATTATAAAAATTAAAAAAGAGCATATGATACATGAATATACATATGCTTCTCATCCATTTGATGTTGTAGGATTTGATGGATATAACTACCCTTATGCTTTTTCAATACATGATTTTGAGCCTATTACGGGAAGAATTCATCAGCCGCCCCCTGTTCATCAGACATTTGAGACTTCAAGGTTTGTAATATGTTCATTTTGCCCTAGAATGTATGATTATCATCCAGAATCTATACCTGCTCCATATAGTCATTCAAATATTGATTCAGATGAAGTACTATATTATGTTGCTGGAGATTTTATGAGTAGAAATCATGTAGACGAAGGTTATATTTCATTGCATCCTGCTGGAATCCCTCATGGTCCTCATCCAGGAGCTGCTGAGAGAAGTATTGGTAAGAAATCTACTGATGAATTAGCTGTAATGGTAGATACATTTGCTCCATTAAAATTAACAAAATCTGCTATTGCACTTTCTGATGGTAAGTACCATAAGTCGTGGGTGTAAACCATTAATAAATAGAAAAATAAAATTAACATGAGTGACATAAAAAATGTTGAATATGGAATAGAAAAAATATTTAAAGATGCGAAAGACTTCTTACCTTTATTAGGTACTGATTATATTGAGTTTTATGTTGGAAATGCAAAGCAAGCTGCTCATTTTTATAAAACAGCATTTGGCTTTCAATCTTATGCGTACAAAGGTCTTGAAACAAATAATAAAGATTATGTATCATATGTCTTAACTCAAGACAAAATTAAAATTGTTTTAACTTCTCCATTAAACTCAAAATCAACAATTAACGATCATATTGTAAAGCATGGTGATGGTGTAAAGATCATTGCACTTTGGGTAGAAGATGCTGAAAAATCATGGAAGGAAACCATATCTAGAGGAGCAAAATCTTTTATGAGCCCAACAATAGAAAAAGATGAGCATGGTGAGGTTATTCGCTCTGGGATTTATACTTATGGTGAAACAGTTCACTTATTTGTAGAACGTAAAAATTATAATGGGACTTTCCTTCCAGGATATCAAAAATGGGAGTCAGCTTATAATCCTGAACCAACAGGATTAAAGTTCATTGATCATATGGTTGGAAATGTTGGTTGGAATGAAATGAATACCTGGGTTAAGTTTTATGAAGATGTTATGGGATTTGTAAACTTTTTATCTTTTGATGACAAACAAATAAACACTGACTATTCTGCTTTAATGAGTAAGGTGATGAGTAATGGTAATGGGCGGATCAAGTTTCCAATTAATGAGCCTGCAGAAGGAAAGAAAAAATCACAAATAGAAGAATACTTAGATTTTTACGAAGGTCCTGGAGTTCAACATATAGCCGTTGCTACAGACGATATAATTACTACAGTTAGTAAACTGCGTTTGCGAGGAATTGAATTCTTATCTACACCTCCAGATGAATATTATAAAGCAGTGCCTTTTAGACTTGAAAAGCATGATCATAAACTAAAAGAGGATATTGACACCTTAAAAGGTCTTGGTATATTAATTGATGCTGATGAAGAAGGTTATTTATTACAAATTTTCACAAAGCCGCTTCAAGATCGGCCAACAGTATTTTTTGAAATTATTCAAAGAGTAGGAGCAAGAGGATTTGGCGCTGGAAATTTTAAGGCTTTATTTGAATCCATTGAAAGAGAACAAGCAAAAAGAGGAACACTTTAAAAATAATAAATTATGTCAAAATTACAAATAGGAGATAAGGCTCCAGCAATTAATGCAATTGACCAAAATACAAATTCAATCAATTTAGAATCATTAAGTGGAAAAAAAGTAGTGCTATATTTTTATCCAAAAGATATGACTCCTGGATGTACTGCTCAGTCTTGTAATTTGTCTGATAATTATCAGTTGTTACAAGAAAGGGGTTATGAAGTGATAGGAGTCTCATGCGATAGTGTCAAAAGACATCAAAAGTTTATTGAGAAACATAACCTTCCATTTAATTTAATTTCTGATGAAGATCAAAAAGTAGTGAATGACTATGGGGTGTGGCAATTAAAAAAATTTATGGGTAGAGAATACATGGGTATCGTAAGGACTACTTTTATAATTGACGAAAAAGGATTGATATCTGATATTATTTCTAAAGTAAACACTAAAGAACACACAACTCAAATTATAGATTAAGGTTTCCTTTTTTATTTTTAAAAAAGTAATCTAAAAACTTCTTCTATTTTGCCACACTTTTTAATCGAGATATTATGTTTTTTTCCACTGAGTTTATTGTATTTCGATATTATGATTTGTTTATAACCTAGCTTTTCAGCTTCTGCAATTCTATCTTCTATTCTTTTTACAGCTCTAATCTCACCTGATAAACCAATCTCTCCAGCAAAACAAATTAAAGTGTCAAGTTCGATATTATTATCAGAAGATAAAATAGAGCAAACAATTGCTAAGTCAATAGCCGTATCTTCAATTTTTATTCCTCCAGTAATATTTAAAAACACATCTTTTGATGCAAGTTTAAATCCACACCTTTTCTCTAAGACAGCTAATAGCATATTCATTCTTTTAGTGTCAAATCCTGTTGCTGATCGCTGAGGTGTCCCATAAACTGCAGAACTTACTAATGATTGGATTTCTACTAAAAGTGGTCGAGCCCCCTCAATCGTAGCTGCAATACTCACCCCACTTGTAGCCTCATCTCTCTCAGATATTAGTATTTCTGATGGATTATTTACTTCCCTAAGTCCCAGTTGATTCATTTCATAAACACCTAGTTCTGATGCAGATCCAAATCTATTTTTAATTGTCCTAAGTATTCTGTAGACGTAATTTCTATCCCCCTCAAACTGAAGAACGGTGTCCACCATATGTTCTAAAATTTTTGGTCCTGCAATCGCACCATCTTTATTTATATGTCCAATTAGAAAAACAGCTGTGCCAGTTTCTTTAGCAAACTTTATAAGTTCAGATGTACATTCTCTTATTTGAGAAACACTTCCAGGGGTAGATTCAATACTATTTGAATGAATTGTTTGAATTGAATCAATTACAACAACATCTGGTTGAACTTTTTCTATTTGATTAAAAATATTTTGGGTACTTGTTTCTGTTAAAATGAAGCAATGTTCTGAATTTTTATTAATTCTCTCAGCTCTCATTTTAATTTGTTTTTCACTCTCTTCACCAGAAATATATAAAATGGTTTTAGATTTTGAGCTTAATGCAAACTGCAATAGTAATGTTGATTTTCCTATTCCAGGATCTCCACCTAAAAGTATTAATGATCCCGGTACAATACCACCACCTAAGACTCTATTTAACTCTTTATCATTAGTAACTATTCTTTTTTCTTCATGATTTTCAATTTCATTTAAAAGTTTTGGCGTGTTAATTTTATTACTTTTAAATGAAGAAGATTTTTTTTCTTTTGTGATATTTTCTTCAACAAACGAGTTCCACTCATTACAATTTGGACATTTTCCAAGCCACTTTGGCGATTGTGTTCCACAGTTTTGACAAAAAAATGCGCTTTGTGTTTTTTTAGCCATTGTAAATTTTTTCTAATATATTAGTTGTTGAAAAACCCTCAG
>JGI24539J26755_10000082_pt1 | contig 39742 bp, 37 predicted proteins | sample NorSeaMetagenome_2_FD_26755 | JGI IMG/M metagenome (IMG submission 26755) | reverse complement strand
GCCAAAACACTTTCGGGAGGTGAAAGTCAGCGCATAAGACTCGCCACCCAAATTGGATCTCAATTAGTTGGCGTTTTATATATTCTTGATGAACCCAGTATCGGTCTTCATCAAAGAGATAATATGAGATTAATAACGGCTTTGAAAAAGCTGAGAGACAACGGAAACACGGTTATTGTTGTTGAACATGACAAAGAGATTATGCAAGAATCTGATTACATAATTGATATTGGACCGAAAGCAGGTAAATTTGGAGGTGAAGTAATTGATCAAGGGAAGCCAAATGAACTNAGTAATAAAGAAAGTACGACCTACCAATACCTATCGAATATAAAGGAAATTAGTATTCCAGTAAGACGGAAACCGAACAATGAATTCATAGAACTAAAAGGAGCTAATGGCAATAACCTCAAAAACGTTAACCTTAAAATCCCTTTGGGTCTTTTAACTTGTATTTCAGGAATATCAGGAAGTGGAAAATCTACCTTAATAAATCAAACGCTGGTCCCTTTATTGTATAATCGAATTTATAAAAGTAAAGCTGCCCCTCTGCCGTTCAAATCGGTTAAAGGGTTAGACTTTTTAGATAAAGTTATTGAAATTGATCAATCTGCTATAGGTAGAACTCCAAGATCAAATCCAGCAACATACACTGGATTATTCGCTGACATCAGNAATCTTTTTGCCCAAATTCCAATTAGTAAAATAAACGGTTTTAAAGCAGGTAGATTCTCCTTTAACATTAGTGGAGGAAGGTGTGAGTCCTGTAAAGGCGCTGGAATAGAGACAATAGAAATGAACTTCCTACCGGATGTTTATGTAACGTGTAAAACCTGTAATGGTAAAAGGTATAATCAAGAAACCTTACAAGCTAAGTTCAAAGGTAAAAACATAAGCCAGGTATTACAAATGCCAATATCAGAGGCTGTTGATTTTTTTGAAGCACATCCGAATATACACCGAAAGATAAAAGCACTTGATGAAGTTGGTCTTGGGTATGTTCAACTAGGACAAGCCTCAACTACTCTCTCAGGAGGAGAAGCTCAAAGAATTAAATTAGCAACAGAATTGGCAAAAAAAGCAACTGGAAAAACGATATTTATCTTAGACGAACCTACTACTGGCTTGCATTTTGAAGATATAAATGTGCTTATAAATGTTCTTCAGAGAATTGTAGACAAAGGAAACACTGTTATTGTGATAGAACACAACTTAGATGTGGTTAAAGTAGCCGATCATTTAATTGATCTTGGACCTGAAGGTGGTAAAAAAGGAGGTTATATAATAGCCGAGGGAACTCCCGAAAAAGTAGCTCGAAACAATAAAAGCATAACAGGTCAGTTTCTTAAGAAAGAACTCAAGTAACTTTTGTGTGTACTTCATAGTAAACTAAAAGCTTACTGGACAGTTTGTCCTTTTAAATTTCAAAACTTATGAAAAATAATGATGAAAAAATAATTGACGCTTTTAGTGAAAGAAACTGGAACGAAATAAGAACAAATGACTCTTGGACAATTTTCAAGATTATGTCAGAATTTGTTGAAGCCTTTGAAAAAATGGGTCGAATTGGTCCTTGTGTTTCAATATTTGGTTCTGCAAGAACAAAAGAAGACGATAAATACTATCAACTTGCTGAAGATTTAGCATATAAAATAACCCAGCATGGCTATGGAGTAATTACAGGTGGTGGACCTGGTATTATGGAAGCAGCCAATAAAGGTGCCAGCCGAGGTGGCGGTAAATCTGTTGGATTGAATATATCCTTGCCATTCGAAGAGTATTCTAACCCCTACATTGATAGAAACAAAAAAATAGACTTTGACTTTTTCTTTGTGAGAAAAGTGATGTTTGTTAAATATGCGCAAGGATTTGTTGTGCTTCCTGGTGGATTTGGAACATTAGACGAATTATTCGAAGCTATTACGTTAATTCAAACCAAAAAAATAGGCAAATTTCCAATTGTTTTAGTTGGAAAAGAATTTTGGGGCGGTTTAGTTGACTGGATTAAAAACTCACTTTTACAAAACGGTATGATTGCAGAAAAGGACCTTGACCTCTTTCACGTAGTTGACACATCAGATGAAGCCGTTAAAATCATTAATGAGTTCTATACTCAATACCTCTTAAAACCAAACTTCTAACCTCAAATTGTTAATGATTTCCTACCTTATTTCAACTAATTTTATATAAATTAGCTAAATTAAAACAAAAGGTAGGGAATGAATATATTCAAACTGACATTAGTTTTTTGTATTCTATTAGGTTCTTCTATAGCTNAAGCTCAAGAAACACCTGATAGTTCAAGTACTAACAAAGATACATCCGGTCTTTCTCCAATTTATTATAATGTAGGTGTTGGCCTATTAAACTACAGAGGAGATGTAGGTGTTATTAAAGATTTAGGTACTACAGAGAATCTTCAATTTGGATTTCAAGCAGGGGCTGAATATAAAATTACAAGTAGTTTAGGAATTAGTTTAAATGGAGGATATGCCACTTTAACCAAAAACGAAAGAAATGGTGATTCTAATCGAAATTTCCAATCGAAAGTAATCAATGCAGGCTTATCGGCTTCATTTCATTTCGCAAATGGCTTTATTTTAGCAGAAGACTATCCAATAGATCCGTTCATTTCAATTGGAATAGACTTTCTTTCTTTTAATTCTAAAACGGACTCATTAGATGCAAGTGGTAATAAATACTTCTATTGGGAAGATGGTTCGATAAGGGATATTGCTTACGATCCAGATAATATTGGAACGAAACTGTCTAGAGATTATAAATACGAAACGAAAATCCCTACAAATGAAGAAGGTGATATTCCATTCGCATTCCCTGTTGCAATAGGCTTTGATTTTCACATTAATTCTTATTTAAAAGCGCGAATCAAACAGTCAATTTCTATAACCAACACTGATTTCATTGATGGTTTTGTAGGTGGGAAAGCAAACGATGTTTTAATGTATTCTTCCATAAGCTTCGTTTTTAATCCCTCAGGACTAGGAGAAAGGTCAAAAAAGCATAAAGAATATGATGATATAGACTTTACTGCCTTGCTTAAAGCTGACAGCGACGCTGATGGAATTTTAGATATTGATGATAAATGCCAATTCACAGATGAGGGCATTAAAGTTGACAAGCATGGATGTCCATTAGACGATGACCATGATGGAATTCCAAATCATTTAGATCAAGACAACAAGACAAAAAAATCGGCTTTAGAAGTTGACACTAATGGAGTTGCAGTTCCTGATAGCTTAATTGCTAGAGAAGCTATTGACACGGTTGTTACACTTAGAGATGAGCTTTGTCAATTCTACCCAAGTATGTGTCAAGGAGAAGAATCTGACATTGAGTTTCAACTTTTAAATGTAGGAAAAGCGGATAAGTCGCTTATTTCTTCGAGAGTTGAACCAAGTAAGAAATCAATAGAAGAAATTATAAAACTTTGTGATATCAACGGAAATGGTCGAATTACTTCAAAAGAGATTTATGAAAGTATTGACAACTACTTTGATGGTAAGGTAGACTTAGCACTAGGTGATATTCATAAATTAATCGATTATTTCTTCGAGCAATAAGAAATTAACAGACATGAAAAAAGGGCGCAATTTATTGCGCCCTTTTTTCATGTCTGTTAATTAAGATTAAATCGCAGCCATTAATAAGTCAATATCTTTATATGGTAAATCAAATGTCTCGCCCAATACCCTACTTGTCAAAATACCTTTATACATATAAACCCCATTTTTGAAACCAGGTTCAGCATGCATCATCCTTTCTAACCCACCCCCTTCGCCAAGCTCAAGTAATAATGGAGTAAAAACATTACTTAAAGCGTAAGAGGCTGTTCTGCTAACCCTAGATGCTATATTAGGCACACAATAATGTGTTACACCATATTTTTTATAAAGCGGCTTTTCATGAGAACTAACTTCAGATGTCTCAAAGCAACCTCCAGTATCGATACTGACATCTATAATTACAGATCCATATTTCATCTCCGAAACCATTTCTTCAGTAACAACACAAGGAGTTCGTCCGTTTTTCGGTCTTAAAGCTCCAATAACTACATCTGCATTTTTTAATGCCTTCTTCAATAATTTAGGTTGTAAAATAGAGGTGTAAATTCGTTGACCAAGGTTGTTAAGTGTTCTTCTCAACTTATGAGATTCATCATCAAACAATTTAACATTAGCACCCAATCCCAAAGCACTTCTAGCTGCAAACTCACCAACACCTCCTGCGCCTAATATAACGACTTCAGCAGGCTTAACACCGGGAATACCTCCCATCATAACGCCATGTCCTCCATTTACGTTACTTAGGCATTCAGCAGCAATCAATATTGATGTATTCCCTGCAATTTCACTCATACTTCGAACGATCGGGTAAACGCCATCCCTATCCTTTATAAAATCATACGCAACACACGTTACCTTCTGCTTCATTAATTGCTTCATACAGTCTTTAGGCTGAGAAGTAATTTGAAGTGCCGAAAATAAAATTTGTTTTTGCATCGGATCAAACATAGCGACCTCCTCCAAAGTAGGAGGAGCTACTTTAATAATAATATTTGCACGATAAACATCCTTAGCATCCGAAACAATCTCTGCTCCAGCTTCACTGTAATCTTTATCTGTGAAATTAGCAGGTCCCCCTGCTTTAGACTCTACGATAACTCTATGCCCATTATTAACTAACAAACCTACACTATCTGGAACTAAAGCAACTCTATTTTCTTGTAAAGCTGTTTCTCTAGGAATACCGATGAAAAGATTCTTTTCACTTCTTGGTAATTCCAAGGTTTCCTCTTGAGGCATTAAACCACTTTCCGTTAAATGTTTTATTAAATCTGATGATTTCATTAAATTTTAATTAAAATTCATAGCTTCTTGACTCGTTATCCAGTTGAATATCAATAGAAAATAATTCATTCTCTAGCGGCAAAACGTTTTTTATTTTATTTGGCCATTCAATTAAGCACCAATTTCCAGAATCTAAATATTCTTCGATTCCGAAATCATATGCCTCATCTTCATTTTCTATTCGATACGCATCAAAGTGATAAACAGTTCCAGATTTAGTTTTATACTCGTTCACAATTCCAAATGTTGGACTACTTACATGATCGATGACACCTAAACAATTACACACCTCTTTGATAAGTGTTGTTTTCCCAGACCCCATAGGTCCGTTAAAAAGAATGACCCTTTTATCACCTGCAGCATCTAATAGTTTTTGCGCTACCAATTTTAAATCAATCAAACCACTTTTAACCATGCTTATTTAGACTTCATACTTATTACAGGAATTATCATTTCATCCATACTTACGCCACCATGTTGGAGCGTATTTCGATAATGCTTTACATAATGGTTATAATTGTTAGGATAGGCAAAAAAATCATGATTTTTTGCAAATATATAACGAGTACTCAAATTCAATTTCGGTAAAAAGGCCTCGTCCGGAGATTCAATTTCGAATACTTCCTTAGACTTATATTGCATATTTCTACCAGCCTTATATCTTAAATTAGTGCTAATTTCTTTATCGCCAACAACCTTTCTAGGATTATCCACCAATACAGATCCATGGTCGGTAGTTAAAATCACTTCTGCATCACTTCCTTTTAATGTTTTAAGCATTTCAAGCAATGGTGAATTCTCAAACCAAGTCTTCGTAATATCTCGATATCCTTTTTCATCCTCAGCTAACTCTCGCATGATTTTAAAATCTGTTCTTGCGTGACTTAAAGAATCTACAAAATTGTAAACGACAACATTTAGATCATTTTCTTTTAATTGGTGAAAATTATCTAATAATTTCTTTGCTCCATATAAATTAGTCACTTTATTGTAAGATGATTTTATCCCTGACTTTCCATTTCTCTTTAGTAAATCAGTTAACAATTCTTCCTCATGAAGATTTTTTCCCTCATCAGAAGATTCATCCACCCACTTATTAGGAAATCGTTTTGCAATTTCAGAAGGCATTAAACCTGCAAAAATTGAATTTCTAGCATACTGAGTCGCCGTTGGTAGAATCGAATAATAACAATCATCTTCCTCAATAACAAATAGCTTAGAGAACTCTGGCTGTAAGACTCTCCACTGATCATACCTTAAGCAATCCAAAACAATTAAATAGACTGGTCTTTTATTGTTCAATTTTGGAATCAATTTTTGTTTCAGAAGAGTATTAGATAAAATTGGAGTATCCTCATCTGGATTATTCAACCAATCCAAATATTCATTTTCTACGTATTTACAAAAAGAGTGATTCGCTTCCGATTTTTGAGATTGTAAAATCTCTTCCATACCGGACTCCTCGCTTTTGGATAATTTTAAATCCCAGTAAACCAATTTTTTTTGAATTTCAATCCAATCATTTGCGTCCAATCTATCCGACAATCGCATTCCTATTTCACGAAACTCTTTTTGATAATCAGAAGTAGATTTTTCACTTACAAGTCTTGAATTATCAAGAATCTTTTTGAGAGATAATAAAATTTGGTTTGGGTTTACAGGTTTTATAAGATAGTCCGAAATCTCCCCTCCTATAGCCTCTTCCATTATATGTTCTTCCTCACTTTTTGTAATCATAACAACAGGAAGACTTTTTCTGAGTTTTTTAATCTCCATCAAAGCGTCTAAGCCTGAAATCCCAGGCATATTCTCNTCTAGAAAAACAACATCAAAATGAGACTGTTCAACTTCTTCTATTGCTTCATTACCACTTTTAACAGGAGTAACTTCGTAATTTTTATTCTCTAAAAAAAGAATGTGAGGCTTTAATAAATCAATTTCATCATCCGCCCATAATATTTTTACCTTATCCATTAAAAAACCTTAATTTTGATACTCATTCCCCTAAAAATAGGAATTAAAACAATTGAATATTCAGCGTTAGCTAAAAAAATAACCATCGAACAAACACGAAATAAAAAGAAAATTATTAACGACCCTGTTTATGGCTTCGTTAATATCCCCTACGATATCGTTTTTGACATCATAGAGCATCCCTATTTTCAACGATTGAGGCGCATAAGGCAACTTGGCTTAACGAGTATGGTTTATCCTGGGGCCTATCACACTAGATTCCATCATGTCATTGGGGCAATGCATTTAGCTATTCAAGCAATAGACACCTTACAATCAAAAGGGCATTTAATTTCTGATGAAGAAAGAAAAGCAGTTATTTGTGCTGTTTTACTCCACGATATTGGACATGGTCCTTTTTCACATGCCTTAGAATACACAATAGTAAATGGAGTTAATCATGAAGAACTTTCCATTTTATTTATGAAAGCGTTAAACAAGCACTTTAAAGGAGAGCTTGACTTAACAATTAAAATTTTNACGAATAAGTACCATAAAAAGTTTTTGCATCAAATTATAAGCAGTCAACTTGATGTTGATCGATTAGATTATCTGACTAGAGATAGTTTTTACACAGGAGTAAATGAAGGTATCGTTGGTGTAGATCGAATTATTAAGTTACTTAATGTACACAACGATGAACTAGTTGTTGATGAAAAAGGGATTTATTCGATTGAAAAATTCCTTGTTGCCCGCAGNATTATGTATTGGCAAGTTTACTTGCACAAAGCCGTTGTTGCTGCAGAGTTTTTAGTGATTAATATTTTAAAGAAGGCAAAAGAATTAGTTTTAGACGGTGAAGATCTTTTTGCGACTAAATCATTAAAGTTTTTCTTAAACCAAGACTTGGATTCATCAGACTTTGAATCCAATCCTGAAATATTAAAGTATTTTTCCAAGCTTGACGATTATGACATCTTCACTTGCATAAAAGAGTGGATTGATCACCCTAACAAAACATTGTCCACACTATGCAGTTGGATGATTAATAGAAGGCTTTATAAAACCGAGATTAGTCCGGAGCCCTATTCTGATGAAAAAATGAATAGTTTAAAGGCTAAAACTCTTCAGCAATTACAAATCCCAGAGGAAGACTTAAAATTCTTCGTATTTAGTGCAAACATTCAAAACAATGCTTATAATCCTAAAAAGGATAGAATAAGTGTTTTTTATAAAAATGGAGAAACTAAAGATATTGCTGAAGCTTCAGATCAATTAAACATTTCTAGTTTATCAACTCCTGTAACAAAATACTTCTTGTGTTATCCAAAAACATTAACATTATGACATTTTCTGCACAACAAATTTCCGCGCTAATTAATGGTACCATCGAAGGAAACCCTGAAGCACAAATAAATAATTTCGCTAAAATTGAAGAAGGTTTCTCCGGTGCTTTATCGTTTTTAGCCAATCAGAAATATGAGGAATTTTTATATAATTGTGAATCATCTGTTGTAATTGTATCAAATGACTTAGAGTTGCAACAAGAAATTAAAACAACACTAATTAGAGTTTCAAATCCCTATGAAGCTTTTGCTACCTTACTTCAGAAATATGAAGAGTTTAAACCAAGAAAAGTTGGCAGAGAAGCTCCGGTTTTTATTGGAGAAAACACGACTTTCGGTGAAAATGAATTTATTGGTGCATTTTCACGAATAGGAAAAAATGTTACAATAGGAAAAAACGTAAACATTTACCCCAATACGGTTATTGGTGATCATGTTAAAATTGGAGACAATACAACTATTTATGCAAATGCAACTATTTACGATGCATGTGTTATAGGAAACAATGTCACAATTCACAGCAGTACTGTTATCGGAAGCGATGGTTTTGGATTCGCTCCAAATTCAGAAAACCAATATAGAAAGATCCCTCAAATTGGAAATGTTATACTTGAAGATCGTGTTGAAATTGGTGCGAATTGCAGTATAGATAGAGCGACAATGGGATCTACCGTAATAAAAAAAGGAGTTAAATTAGATAACTTTATTCAAATCGCTCACAATGTTGAAATTGGAGAAAACACAGTAATAGCAGCTCAATCAGGAGTTGCAGGATCAACCAAAGTTGGGAAAAACTGTATGATTGGAGGCCAAGTAGGAATAATAGGTCATCTAACAATTGCAGACGAAGTGAAAATTGCAGCTCAATCTGGAATTGGAAAATCGATATCCAAAAAAGGATCTATTTGGCAAGGATCTCCTGCCTTTGAAGTTGGTGCATATAAAAGAAGCCTTGTTGGCTTTAAAAACTTACCTAAAATTCAAGAAAAGATTAACAATCTTGAAAAAGCAATCAGCAAATTATCTCAACAAAAATAAAAGCCTTATTTTTGAATTCCTAGAATTTAATTATGGGTGATAAGCAAAGAACAATTTCAAGAGAAGTTTCTTTAAGTGATGTAGGTTTGCACACTGGTGAAAAAGTGAATCTGACTTTTTGTCCTGTAAAAGAAAATTTCGGGATTAAATTCCAAAGAATAGATCTTGAAGGTCAGCCGATCATAGAAGCNGATGTTGATTATGTTACTGATATTCAAAGAGGAACCACGCTAACAAAAAATGGAGATTCCGTTTCAACAATTGAACATTCACTAGCAGCTTTAACAGGTTTAGGAATTGATAATTGTTTGATTAAAATTGATGCACAAGAAGTCCCTATTATGGACGGAAGCTCAAAACCATTTATCGAAATATTAAAGAAAGCAGGCGTTAAAGAGCTTGATGCTGATAAAAACTACTTTGTAATTACAGAACCAATAAAATTCACAATAGAAGACAAAGGAATTGAGTTAATAGCTCTTCCCGACGATCATTACAACATCACATCAATGATCGATTATGAATCTCCGGTCCTTGGTAAACAATTTGCTATCCTTGATAAAATTGAAGATTTTGAAGAAGAAATCGCGTCTTCACGAACATTTTGTTTTCTTCATGAATTAGAGTTTTTGGCGAAACATAACCTTATTAAGGGAGGTGATTTAAGCAACGCAATTGTTGTTGTTGACAAGGTTATTGAAAAAGAAAGATTGGACGAAATCGCCAAAATATTAAACAAACCTTCTGTTGAAGTTAAGGAAGAAGGAATTCTTGACAATATTGAGTTAAGACATGCCAATGAACCGGCACGTCACAAACTATTAGATATCGTCGGCGATTTAACTTTAGTGGGTCGCCCAATAAAAGGTAAGATTATCGCATCAAAACCTGGGCATGGACCAAATACAGAATTTGCAAAATTGATTAAAAAAAGTATCAAAAAAATGGAAAAGAATTTTGATGTATCAAATATAGCTTTAGACATAGAAGGAATAAAAAAGATCCTTCCACACAGACCTCCGTTCTTAATGGTTGATAGAATCATTGAACTAACTCCAGAAAGAGTAGTTGGTGTTAAGAATGTATCTATAAATGAAGATTTATTTAGAGGTCACTTTCCTAATCAACCCATTTTCCCTGGAGTTTTACAGGTAGAAGCTATGGCTCAAGTAGGTGGTGTTTTAGTACTATCTCAATTTGAAGATCCTGAAAACTATTTAACATATTTCATGAAAATGGACAATGTTAAATTTAGAAAGATGGTTGTTCCTGGAGATACTCTTGTGTTTGAACTTACCTACCTATCACCATATAGAAGAGGAATTGCGCATATGCTAGGTAAAGCATATGTGAATGGGGAATTAGTTACTGAAGCTGAAATGATGGCTAAAATTGATAAAGTAAAATAGCATGCATCAACCATTAGCATATATTCATCCGCAATCAAAAATTGCTAAAAACGTTGTGATAGAACCTTTTGTCACTATTGAAAAAGATGTTGAAATAGGTGAAGGTACTTGGATCGGTCCAAATGTAACAATTATGGAAGGGACACGAATCGGAAAAAACTGTCGTGTCTTCCCTGGAGCCGTTATTGGTGCAGTACCACAGGACCTTAAATTTAACAACGAATATTCTACTGCAGAAATAGGTGATAACGTAACGATCAGAGAATGTGTCACCATTAATAGAGGTACCGAAGACAGAAACAAAACAACTATTGGAAACAATGTTTTGCTAATGGCTTATGTGCACGTTGCACATGATTGCTCTATAGGAAATAACGCAATACTTGCAAACAGCACCAATTTAGGAGGACACGTTGATATTGGAGAGTTTGCCATTCTAGGTGGAGGTACTTTGGTTCATCAGTTTGTATCTATCGGAAATCATGTTATGGTAAGTGGTGGTGCTTTAGTAAATAAAGACATCCCACCTTTTGTAAAAGCGGGTAGAGATCCTATTTCGTACATAGGAATCAATTCTATTGGTTTAAGAAGAAGACAGTTTGTACCTGAAAAAATTCAAGAAATTCAGGAACTTTATAGAATAATCTACCTTAAAAGCTTAAACAACTCTCAAGCAGTCAATTTTATTGAGGCCGAAGTTAAAGCAAGTAAAGAAAGAGACGAGATAATTTCATTCATTCAGGACTCTAAAAGAGGAATCATGAAAGGATATTTTAAATAAAAAAACATTTTAAATGGCTACTACTTCAGATTTCAGAAACGGTCTTTGCATCAACTTCAACGGGAAAATTTTCCAAATAATTGAATTCCAACACGTAAAACCTGGAAAAGGACCTGCATTTGTTAGAACTAAACTAAGAAATCTTGATAATGGAAAAGTGATAAACAACACGTTTACTGCTGGAATTAAGATCGAAACTGTGCGGATTGAAAGAAGAAATTATCAATTTCTTTACAAAGATGATATGGGCTATAATATTATGAATTCTGAAACATTCGAACAAACATCTGTACAGGAGGGGTTAATTAACGCTCCAAAATTCATCAAAGATGGAATGGACGTTACAGTTCTTTTTCACGCCGAAAACGAAGAAGTTTTAGGTGTTGAATTGCCGCAATATGTTGAGTATGAAATCACATATACCGAACCAGGAATAAAAGGAAACACAGCAACCAATGCTACCAAACCTGCAAAAATAGAAACTGAAGCTGAAATTAGAGTCCCATTGTTCATTAATATTGGTGATTTCGTTAAGGTTGACACGGAAAAAGGAGAGTATAACGAAAGAGTAAAAAAGTAATTACTTCTCATTGAAGAGAAAGTTTAATAATCAAAACCTTTTTAACCCAGTCATATCCCGACTGGGTTAAAAATTCATATACTAATGGCCGTTAAATCACTTACAAGAGCTCAAAGAAAAATCAAGGTTAAAGACCTTAAGTTAAATGCTCTGTTAGATGTAACTTTAGCCATAAATAGTAATGTTTCAAAAGAAAAACTTTTTGAAATATATGAACTAACTCTGCACGAATTAGATATTGAAAAAATTGCTCTTTATACCTATGAAGGTGACTGGAGTTTAGCCACTTCATATGGACTAAAAAAAGATGGACTAAATATTGATGTAAAGTCTGANTTATTGAAATATGAAGAAATTTCAGAAGTCAATTCTAACGAAGATGAAATTTTCAAAGAATTTGATTTAATAATTCCCGTATTTCACAAAACAAAACCACTAGCCTTTTTATTAATTGGCGACATCATTAATGAAGCAATTCAAATTAGTCCTATTATAAAGCATCTACCATTTATTCAAACCTTCACAAATATCATTTCGGTGGCGATCGAAAATAAGAACCTAGCGAAAGAGGCTATTCGACAAGAAAGAGTAAAAAAAGAATTAGAATTGGCGAGTGAAATGCAAAACATGCTACTCCCTACACAACTTCCTCAGGACGAACATTTAGATATTGCTGCATTCTATAAAAGTCACCAACAAGTTGGTGGCGATTATTATGATGTAATTTGGGTAAATAAAATAGAAATTGCGATGTGTATCGCGGATGTTTCGGGAAAAGGGGTTTCTGCTGCTATTTTAATGAGTAATTTCCAAGCAAACTTACAAGCAGGAGTTAAACATTCTATAAGCCTACCTGAATTAGTTCAGGATTTGAATGATAAAGTAATGAACAATGCTAAAGGTGAAAAATTCATCACCATGTTTATTGCAATATATAATATTGAGAATCGTCAATTAACTTATATAAATTGTGGCCATAACCCTCCAGTTCTAAAAAACGGTGATCAAATAGTACAGTTGAAAGACGGTTGTCCAGGATTGGGTATGTTAGATTATCTTCCTGCACCTAAAATTGGAATTGTAGATATTAAACTAGGATCAACACTTGTCACCTATACAGATGGCTTGTGTGAGGTTGAGAATGACGAAAAAATTGAATACGGCACTGATCGAATTNAAGATGTTATTCACAAGGGAAACCATTTATCTATGGATGAATTGAATAACAATTTAATGAAAGACGTAATAGAGTTCAAAGGGGATGAACCTTTTGTTGATGATATAGCGATCTTAAGTTGTTATTTTTTATAACACGAACATTAAATCAAAACAGGTCTTTTTGTTTTAAACAGTTCTTTTAGCTCAGGAGGAACACCTGTAATTTTACTCATAAAATCATCAAACTCATCTTTAGTTTTCTGTGAAAGTAACTCTTGAATTTCATCACCTATTGAGGGACTCATCAAGACAGGAAATTGTCCTTTAATCATTTTATCACCAACAAACTGACCAACTATATTATACTCTTCGAGATCTTCAACAGGAATTCCTGTAACAACACATTTACTAAACGGGGCTATATTTTCATTGCTTAATTCAAACTCCAAAAATTTAAAATGCTCCGACATATATTGTTTTATGTTCTCAACACTCTCCTCACTCATTGCTTCTAATTTTTTCAAATTACAAGGAGAACAAATAGCATATTCAAAAACGGTATTTTTTTTACCGTTTGAAGGATTTATTTTAAATGATTTCTCGATAAGGTAGGTAACTAAGCCAGCACTAAGGTCTGTACTACAGAAAGTACAATTTTTAAAAACCTCCTGATTTAAATCACTATAGAAATCCTTGGGGATTTCCTCAAAATCAATACCATCCATTTACTTAAGACTTAAAATGTAAAATATACTCTACATTACCATCACCCCCTTTTATTGGAGATTGTGCACTGTTTAAAACTTTCATTTTATGATCCCTACAAAACGAGGTGATTTTTTCCAAAGCTTTAATTCTAATTCTATTATCAGACACAATTCCTCTTTTATTCAATGCCTTAGGTCCTAATTCAAATTGTGGCTTTACCAAGACAATAAATTCAGAATTATCAGCAACCGAGTTTATAACTGCAGGCAATACAAGAGTTAAAGAAATAAATGAAATATCAACAACAACTAAATTTGGAGTCGGATCAAATGCAGGTAAAAGGTTAGTTCTTATAAGGTCATCTAGTCTTCTTGCGTTTATTTTCTCAATGCACGTCACTTTAGGATNTAACCTCAGTTTAACGTCCATTTGATCAGCCCCTACATCAATCCCAAAAACATGGNCTGCTCCATTTTGTAGTAAACAATCGGTAAAACCGCCTGTTGAAGCGCCAACATCTAAACAAACTCTATTTTTTACTTTAACATCAAATTCTTCGATCGCCTTTTCAAGCTTATAACCTGCTCTACTCACGTATTTAAAATCCTCTATAACGTTAACTTCATCAGCATCACTAATTTCTTGCCCAGCTTTNACTGCAGGTATATTGTTTACCAAAATTTTTTGATCTTGGATTAACTTTTTAGCCCAACTTCTCGTTTTGACATCACGCTTTTCTACTAAAAAAATATCTAACCTCATATGAATAGCTTTTTGCTAAGTTAGTTAAAGCAAATAAAAAAGTCGCAAAAATGCGATTTCACTCTAAGATGATAAATTTATATATCTAATTCCAAAAGTTGAGTGCTTGATTCCTAAAAAATCTATCAAATTTATATTTATTAGCTATTTACCGTTTAAAGAAAAGTTGATTTCAAACCCCTCTAGCTCATAATCTTAAAAACGTGACTTCATTTTTTTTCAATTAACCCGTAAAAACTAAAATAAACACTCCTAAAACTTAACTTATACTTTTCATAATACCCATGTTATATTGTTGTAATTTAAAAGCTTTAAACAAATAAAAATAAGTAACTTGTTAATACACAAGAGCAAGCAAGACATAAATAAAATTTAATACTGAATTAAAAACTCAATTTTAAGCACAGTTAGTCACTTATTAAAGGTATTTTGTATTAAAAATTTTATTCTAGCATAATTATTACGAAATTCACAACAAACAAGAACTATTATGATTAAGTCTGAAGGATATGTTGAAATGTTAAATTCATGGAATTTAGATGATTTAGTTGATCATATAACTAATACTCACCATGCTTATTTAAAAGCCAACTATCCACTTATTCTCAAATTAATAGACAAACTCGAATCTACAAAACAACAAAAGATTATTAGTCAAGTAAAATCCTTATTCAAAGAATTTACAGACGATTTAGCAATTCATCTTGTAAAGGAGGAAGAAGTTTTGTTTCCCTACTTTAAAAAATTAGCAGAAAGTAAATCTGCTGGGTCCAAAATTGAACCAGCAACATTTGGGAATCTCGAACGGCCAATAGAAATGATGGAAGAAGAACATGATGACTCACATGATATCATGGAAAAAATCAAAGAGATCACAAATAACTTCACTGCTGATAAAGATGCCGATCCTTCAATTCACTTTTTATACTTCAAGCTTCAAGAATTTGATCAAGATTTAGAAGCCCATCACGAACTGGAAGATAATTTACTTTTCAAAAAAGCAAGTGAACTCGAGAAGGAATTAAAAATATCATAATTGTAATTCACTTTGTTTAGTTAATAAAAACGGTAATGATTTCGAATCTATCATTAATCTCTCAAGTATATTTACTTAACTCAAATTAACTTGAAATGGCATTTTTATTATTCGGAAAAAAAAGGCTTAAAGAAGAACACGTTGCAAACGTATTTGTAAGTACTTTAAATGAGCTAGCTGAAAAGTCATTCCCTACTTTAGCCGAATTTTTAAATGAAGTACCTGAATTAATGCAAAGTCCAAAAATCAAATCAAGTCAAATTGAATGGTTTTTATACATTGTATTTAGTGCCAATCTTTACAACTTAAAGTTTCACTTTGAATCAAATCAACTTAATAGAATGAGGATTTTGGTTATTGATGAGTTTATTGAAAGTTTAGAAGGTAGAGATCATGATTTAACACTTGAGCAAATTAACAATTACGAGGAATACATTTCTGGTTTAGATCGTCATCATGACGACCTTCCAAAATCAATGGCTACAGCTCTTTTTAACAAATATGGGTTAAACGATTGTCAGGTATATCATTTCCAAAAAATGAACACTCCAAATCCCATCATAATCAAATCTATTGAAGACGCTACAAAAAACTACATTTGGAACTGGTCTGATCTTTTAGAGAAATTCAAAATGGTAGCTTAATTTACTCCATTTCATCATCAAATTAGCTNATGAAGTTCCTTTTCATCCATCATGGAATCAGCAATATTGTAGATTAACAATAAAAAGTCCTNAATATCCTTATTCATGTAGACTTTTCTGAAACATCAAACAATGCCATGAAATATACTTTAGAATGCTAAAAGCTATCCTGTTTTCTTTAAGATGTTTCTACAAAGGATAAAAAGCGGTGGAAATTTCACAGAGGAGTAATCAAGTACTTTAATATAAGAACTAATAAAGTGAGCTTATTTCTTAGGTTTAACAACTATACTGTCTCAAAAAAAAGTTGATGTCCCTAAAAAAATCTCCCAAGTTAATATAGAAATGAATTATGAGACAAGGTTCTATAGATAAGAAAAAATCGAATACTTAATAATAACAGCTTACACCCTATTAAAGGATGCTTCATACAAATTAATCCTTGAGTGCTGGTGACTTAAGTGTTAGGTATACGTCCATTGACAGATAGATAAAATAAGCGCCCATGAATGTTAGTATAAATGAGTTTGAAATTGGGTTTATTCCTGTTTTCTTTAAAAAGAAGATATAAAGTCCCAATAGAATCATTTTAAAAACACTAAAACCCATAAATATTTGACCTATTAAAATATCAAATTTTCTATGAAGTAAATTCCCAATGAAGTGCGATTGGACAAAAAGTAAAAAAAGTAAAACATGAGACTTAATCATATTCTCACCCAAGGCCCGCTCTGGATATAGAGCATTTAAAAAATAATGGCCCCCGTAAAGAAGACCACCTAATATTGTATACTTTATGATATCTCTAATCATTCTTTGGTGATATGAAATCTTTTAAGGCTAAATACAAACCCGCAAAAACACCAAACAACGTAAGTCCAGCCTTCCATCCAGATTCAACATTGAACTTCTCATCTAAATACTGGCCTAAAAAGTAACCTCCCAAAATGGGACCTAACATTGAAAGGCCTATTCCAGAATACTTTAAGAAGCTCTTAAGCGGTTTTTTCGACAATGGTTTCTCTTTTATTATTAGAAATAGACTTTAAAGTCCCTCCCATATCAATTTTACCATTAATCTCAGCTCCTGGATCTACTTTCAATTTCCCAACTTGTGAATCTCCGTTAATAACAGCAGTGGACTTTAACTCCAATAAACCGCTAACAGTAATCGTCGCATTTAAAGTTCCTTCTACATCAGCAGAGTCACAATCAACTTCACCTTCAACAACTCCAGTCTTACCAATTACAACTCTTCCAGCACAAACGATAGAACCTTTAACCTTTCCATCAACTCTAATACTTTTTGCTGAGTTAACATTTCCTTCTAGTGTTGTTCCTTCTGCAATTCTATCGATTGCATTTGTATCAAAACTTTGTGGAGAACTCATTTCTTCTGATTTACTATTTTTAAACATAACAATAACTTTCTACCTCAAATTTAATAAAAATATAGTTAGCGAATATTATTATTGATTTTAGGTAATTTAACAAGTCTTATATTTGCCTAACTAAGTTCATTAAGTTCTTCTTAAATTTATAACATGAGGTTATTACCATACATAATATCGCTTATCTCTTGTCTTCAAGTTTTTTCTCAAGAAAACCATAAGCTTGATAGCCTAATAAGGAACAAACAATATTTAAGCGCTTGGAATCATCTTGAATCTATCGAGTCTCAAAACAATAAATTAGAAGTTAATTTATCAAAAATTGATCTCTGCCTCAAATATTTCACGAAAACGATATCACATGGAGCATTCGCATTTAACAATCTTAAAGAAAACGAAAGCTTGTTAAGCCAAAGACGAATGGCTGATCAAAAAATGATTCCTATTAAATCTTTTAAGATAAATTTAATCCTCGATTCTTTAATTAATGAATACCCTAAAGACTATCGATTAATGAAGGCTCAAGGTGATTATTACTATGATATCTTCATTCTTTATGGTAAAGATTGGATTAAAAACAAACAAGAAGTTTTAAGAAGAATGTATAATGGATATTCAGTCGCTGAAAAGAACGGAGTGATTGATTATATTTCGCTTTATGCTTTAGGCTACTTTCATAACTTAAACGAACAAAGTAATCAAGCTATCGAGTATTTTAATAAATCTCTTAAACTAGATTCTAATTACGCTCCTACTCATTACAATTTAGCCTACCTCTATACAGAAATAGACAGTAACGAAGCTGCTTTATATCATGCTTGGAAAGCTTATCAAAATTATAAATACATTAATTACAAAAATGATGCGGGTCAAATGACAGGATCATTATTAGGTAAATTAGGCAGACATAGTGAAGCTATTTCTATATTATTGGATTGCGACAAACTAATCCCGAATACTTACCACACCTACTATTATCTTTTAAATTCCTTCCTCTCCTTAGGAAGAATGAGTGAGGCTTTGATTACTGCTGAAAACATGTTTTATTTAGACTGGAAATCGCATACAATCAATATGGACATCGTTGAATTTTTCGTTAAAACCAACCACGCCAATGAACTCATTGACTTTTATAATTTAAGACTAGAAAAAGAGCTTTATGATATGGAATTCCGAGGCCATGTATATTTACACATTGCACAAGCTTACGATTTAAACAATAATAAAAACCAAACCTTAGATAACGTTGAAAAAGCGAGAAATAGTTTTAGCGTTTGTTATGATTCTGGACACCCTATTTTTGGAGTATTAGACAAAATGGGCTCTAGATAATTACTTTACCAATATACCCTTTTGCTCAACAACTGGAACTATCGTTAAACAATCAGCACTTATTGTATCAGAAGCAAATATAAATTTCTTGTCAAACAAGATACCATCTAGATAAAAGGAAACAAAGTATTCATTGTTTAATTTAAAAACGTCTTCAATTACAGCTTCAACCTTTTGAAAAGATTTAGCAGAAATAACTTTATAAAAATGACGCAAAGTAGACGATTTTGCCCCTACACCATCACTACCTTCTAGGTAGCCTTTTGATGAAACAAAAACGTTTTCAATCGGAGATGGCTTATCGTTTATAACGTAAGCATTCCAAACTTTTACACCTTCTTTATTATCTTCATGTACAATAGCAACGTAAACACCGCTAACTTCAGGCATTTCAATATCCTTTTTCATCAAATAAGTTTTGAAAACAAAACTACTCAATTAGTCTGAAACCTTCCTCTAAATAAACCCAAATATCATCTGGAGTGGCACCATCTTTTAATTTTGTATTTTCTCTGAACTGACCTAGCCTAGTAATTATTAGATTCTTACCCGGTACACATATAACATATTGACCTAAAATCCCTCTCATATAAAAGACTTGCTCTCCCTTGTAAGACGCAAACCACCAAGAATAACCATAATAACCAGCCAACTTTCCATCACTATCTAAAACATCAATAGGAGTTAAGGACTCTCTAACATATGTACTATCAACTATTTGTTCACCATTTTCAAAACCAAAATTCATAAATAATCTTCCGATTTTAGCGAAATCTCTTGCAGTAGCAAATACACCAGTAAATGTTTTTTCGTCTCCACCTTCGTCGTCTAACACCCATTTAGCGTCGTTCTCCATTCCTAGTTTCTCCCACAAATTCCTTGACGCGTAGTCGCCTACCTTTTCTCCAATGGCTTTTTCAAGTAAAAAACTTAAGAGTAAATTATTACCTCCTAAATACTTATGTTCAAATCCTGGCTCTTTATTCAACTCATAACCTTTCACTAAAGCTTTTAAATCAGTTCCGTAATAAGCTTTAGCCATAAAACCAAATGGATTTCCATAGCTTTCCTTAAAATTCATACCTGAAGTCATCGTGAGAAGGTGTTTTACTTTAAGTGCCGAATCCTTTTTCTGAATAAAATCCGGTAAATAGTCAACAGCTCGATCTTCAACAGAAACCTTCCCTTCTTTAATTGCTATCCCAGTGACAATACTTAAGATGGTTTTCGCCATAGAAAACGAATTTGATATTTTATTTTTATCATAGCCATCATAATATGATTCATGAATAATTTCATTACCATGAATGATCAAAAGTGCCTTCGTTTCTAATCTTTTGTTTATGCGCTGAACAGTATCCGATAACGATACAGAATTTTTTGATTTTGATTCCTCCCAAGCTCTTGGAGATTTTGATTTAAGAATTCGAGCATAAAATATATCGGGATCATCAATTGATGGCTTTGTCCGACCCTGAAAGTAAGTATCTGCTAACCCTTTATATAAATGATTATTCCCAGATAAAACCACAGCAATATTCGCTAAGATTAAAACAANTAGAAAGCCTAAACCTATTTTTTTTAAGATCTTCACAAAGTAGCTACGTACTCTGCTTTTAAATTGTTGCTTAAAGCAGTAATTAAATAATCTTAAATCCAAATAACAAAGACAAATGAAGTGTCAATTTCTCTTGAACTTCGTTTAAATCTTGCGGTGTACCTAACTCTTTTTCTATAGAGGTAACTCCCTTATCCACAATCCCACAAGGAACGACATAAGAAAAGTAATCTAGATTTGTATTTACATTCAATGCGAAACCATGCATTGTTACCCATCGGGACAACTTAACACCCAAAGCGCAAATTTTCCTGGCTTTAACAGGATCATCTCCATCAATCCAAACCCCAGTCAAGCCGTCTACTCTACCGGATTTAATATTATAGTCCCGAAGTGTCAAAATAACGGCTTCTTCAAGTAATCTTAAATATTTATTAATATCCGTAAAGAAATTATCAAGGTCAAAAATTGGATATCCAACAAGTTGTCCAGGCCCATGATAAGTTATATCTCCTCCTCTATTTATGTGATAATAAGTAGCCTTTTTTTCTTTTAGAAGATCCTCGTTTAGTAATAAATTTGTTTTTTCACCAGTCTTTCCTAATGTATACACATGAGGATGCTCGCAAAACACCAAAAAATTATCAGTAATTTCGTTTTTAGTTTCTCCTTTTCGGATAGATATTTTCTTCTGAACAATAGCGTCAAAAATATCAGTTTGAAAGTCCCAACTTTCTTTGTAATCAATTAAGCCTTTATTGATTAGCTTAACATTTTTATTCACAATTAATTAACGGTTGCTAAATGATTCTTTAAAGCGTCTATCACCTCTATTTCAATCGGATCAATGTCTTTGATGTTCGCGATATATAAAGAGGCCCAATCAGTTAAGTAAATCAGGTAGAAAGCTTTTTCAATAAATGACTTTCCTTTGCTATACACTTCAGTAACAGAAGCTCCTTTTTCAGTAACCATTTTTTTAGTAAACTCCATTCTCTCCTGAGTTCTGTAAAAGTCATCAGAATTTCTAAAAATCAACACAGCTATGTTTGAGTTACCTTCAGCCCAACCAACTATTTCATTATGATTTAATTCAGGGAATTTATGATGCCAACAAAGCATTTTACTGTTTTCATTTAATTGCTGACGAAAACGAATACTTACTGGTTCAAATTTATCTGTAGAATATATAACAGGAAGCTTATTAACTAATGACTTTGCGACAGTCTTTGCCTCAATTCTCATTTCGGAATCGTTTTCTTTAAGCAGCGTTATAGTTGACTTTAATTCAGTCAATATAGTTTCTGGAAGAATCCCGTACTTCACAAGAATAAATAACTGTTCAGTAATTGAAAAAGCTATACATGTTCTTGGAGGATTACCACCTGGTATAACAATATGATTGNAGTTGTTTTTTTCACAGATAGCTTTTAATTCACCACCTGAAGTAACACATGCTATCTGAGCATTTTGAGCCTGAGCCTTTTTAACTGCAGCGAGCGTTTCTTCAGTATTACCACTGTAAGAATTCGCTATTACCAATGTGTTTTCATCAACAAAATTTGGAATATGATAATCGTTACAAGTTATAACAGGAACTGATGCTTCTACCAAAGCGGCTTTTGTAACAACTGTACCTCCAATACCTGAGCCACCAAGTCCACAAATTAGAACATTTTTTATTCTCTTCCCTCCAACATCAAACTTAGCTGCACTTCCTATTTCAAATGCTAATTCTAACTGTTTGATAAATCCTTCAATATAACCTTTCATATCTATAAACTCAGTAAAAAAATTAAGCAACTTTTAAGTTTTTTAAGTTATCTCCAGACAACTTACTTTTAGCGTAATCAAGCGTCACTTCAAACATTTGTTCTTCTTTACCATTTGAAGGCAATTCGAACATTGCATCCATCATAATTGATTCACAAATAGATCTTAACCCTCTCGCTCCTAACTTATATTCCAATGCTTTTTCAACTACAAAATCTAATGCATCCTTAGTCAAATCTAACTTGATTCCATCCAATTCAAATAATCTAATGTATTGTTTAACCAAAGCATTTTTAGGTTCTGTTAAGATTCTTCTTAATGCAGAACCATCTAAAGGAGCTAAATGGGATAAAACTGGTAAACGACCAATTAACTCAGGTATAATTCCAAAAGACTTAATATCCTCAGGAGAAATATATTGGAGTAAATTGTCTTTATCCAACATACTCATCTTTTTACTTGCCTGAAAACCTAATGATTGTGATTTAACACGCTTTTCAATTAATCTCTGCACACCATCAAAAGCACCACCACAAANAAACAAAATATTCTTAGTGTCAATTTGCGTCAATTTTTGTTCTGGATGCTTTCTTCCTCCTTGCGGTGGAACACCTACAACACTTCCTTCTAATAATTTCAACATGGCCTGCTGAACACCTTCACCACTAACATCTCTAGAGATAGACGGATTATCAGATTTACGAGCAATTTTATCAATTTCATCAATAAAAACGATACCTCTTTCAGTTGAAGAAACATCAAAATCGGCAGCTTGTAATAACCTCGAAAGTATTGCTTCAACATCTTCACCAACATAACCTGCTTCAGTTAAAACGGTTGCATCAGCGATACAAAAAGGAACATTTAAAATTTTAGCTATTGTTTTAGCTAACAATGTTTTCCCTGTCCCTGTCTCCCCAACGAGCATGATGTTTGACTTTTCAATTTCAATTTCATCATCAGGACCTAAAGTCTTAGATGATTGTGAAAGTCTTTTGTAATGATTGTAAACAGCAACCGATAAAACCTTTTTCGCCTTATCCTGCCCAATCACATATTGATCTAAATGTTTTTTTATTTCTGTAGGCTTCATCAACTTCAATTCTTTATCCAAATTGGCGTTGATTTTCTCTGAACCTTCCTCTTTTACAATCCCTTGCGCTTGCGTAACGCAATTATCACATATATACCCCTCAATACCAGCAATTAATACATTAGTATCTTTTTTCTCTCTTCCACAAAAGGAACACTTTACTTGACTCTTTTTGTCCATAATTCAAATATACAAAAACCGCACGAGCTGTAGCTCGTGCGGTTGTCATGTTTTATACGTTTAGTTAAAAACTATTTTTTTCTAACTAAAACCTCATCAATCATTCCGTATGCTTTCGCTTCTTCAGCAATCATCCAATAATCTCTATCAGAATCGGCCCAAACTTTATCATAAGTTTGTCCAGAATGATCAGCAATAATAGTATATAATTCTTTTTTCAATTTCTGAATTTCTCTTGCAGTAATTTCAATATCTGAAGCCTGCCCTTGAGCACCACCTAACGGTTGGTGAATCATTACTCTTGAGTGTTGTAAAGCCGTTCTTTTACCAGCAGCACCGGCACATAACAAAACAGCACCCATAGATGCGGCCATTCCTGTACAAATTGTTGCTACATCTGGATTGATATACTGCATTGTATCATAAATCCCTAAACCTGCATAAACAGAACCTCCAGGAGAATTTAAGTAAATTTGAATATCCTTATCAGCATCTAAAGATTCTAAGAATAATAATTGAGCCTGAATGATGTTGGCCATATGGTCGTTAACACCTGTTCCTAAGAAAATGATTCTATCCATCATTAACCTTGAAAAAACATCCATTTGAGCAACATTCATTTGACGTTCTTCAACAATATAAGGCGTCATTGATGATTCAATGAAACTATCCATATGCATGCTAGAGATACCTTGATCTTTAATCGCAAATTTTCTAAATTCTTTTCCTGCGTCGAACATATTTTATTTTTTATAAATGGTTTTTTAATCTTTTTATTGCCACTATAGAATAGGGCACAAACTAAAGATGCGACAAAAATGTCGCATCTTTAAATATTATCTACAAAAGAAATTAAAACTATATGGTTAATTGTAAAATAAATTACAATTAAAGCTTATTTAGTTTTAGCTGAAAGTTTAATAAACTCATCATAAGTTACACCTTTAACATCAATCTTACATTTTTCTTTTACTAAGTCAAGAATCTTATCTGAGTAAAGTTCGTTATACAGCTTTTGCCTCTCATCTTCTTTAGCTAAAACAGTAGCAGCATAAGTATCTAAATCTTCATCAGCTACTTCTTGACCATACTGCTTAAAATTAGCAGCAATCATTTCTTTTGCTTTCCCTTTAACCTCTTCGTCAGCTACTTTAAGTTCGTAACTAGTAATTAATTTATTCTCAATTAACTGCCATCTGAACGTATTTGAATGCTGATCATAGTCTGCTTCAATTTGCTCTAAAGTAACAGGCTCTTTAGCTGTTGATTGGATAAAGCGTTTCAAGAATGAATCTGGTAAGTCAAACTTTACAGATTCAAGTAAATATTCAACAATATCGTTTCTTAATTTACTTTTCCCCTGACCGTCTAACATTCCTTTAGCCTCGTCAGATAGTTTAGCTCTGAATTCTTCTGTTGAAGAAACAGTCCCTTCACCATATACTTTATTAAAAAGTTCTTGATTTAATTCAGCCGCTTGCATTCTTGAAACAGAAACAACTTTAACAGAAAACTCATTTCCTGCAGCCTCTAATTCAGCAACATCAACACCCATTAAGGAAGCTCCTCCCTCTAAACCTTCGTAAACCTCTTTAATATTAACAGTGAATTCAGCATCAATTTTAGCACCAACTAATTGCTTTTTAAAAGCATCAGAAGCTTTTTCAACAGAAATATTTGCCAATTTGGCTACTCCGTTTTCTTTTGCTTCACCACCTTCTAATTCAGCGATATCAGCAACAACAATATCTTTTTCTTCAACAACATCACCTGAACCAACAGTTCCATATCTCATTGAGATTTCTTCAACATATTTATCAATCAAATTCTCATCTGGNTGAATATCGTATGAAGTAAATTTTTTCTTAGCCGTTAATTTAACNTCAAACTCAGGAGATAACCCAACTTCATATTGAAACGTAAAATCCTTTTGAGTATTCCAGTCTATAACTTGCTTATCTTCTTTTGGAATTGGTTGTCCTAAAACATCCAATTTTTCTTCTTCTATGAATTTAAAAAGACGTGCGTTAACCGCTTTTTGAATTTCTTCAACCTTAGCATTAACACCATACATTTTCTTAATCATTCCAAATGGCACTTTTCCAGGACGGAAACCTTGCATTTGAGCAGTTTTTTGCTGTTTCTTTAAAAACGAGCTTACTTTTTCTGCATAATCATTCTCCTCAATCTCAACCTTAAGGATTGCGTTTAAACCGTCAATGTTCTCTTGTACAATGTTCATTCTAATAACTATTAAATTGGAGTGGAATCACAGTAGAAAAAAGTGCGGGTGAAGGGACTCGAACCCCCAAGCCGTGAAGCACTAGATCCTAAGTCTAGCGTGTCTACCAATTTCACCACACCCGCTTCTTTCAAAAAATTGGAGTACAAATATATCGTTTTTTCTTTAAGAAAGAAACAATTAATCATTTTTTTCCAAAAAAATTAAACTATTGACAAAGTGAATAAAAAGTTAATAAGTTTTAATCGAAACTTACATAATTTCGACTTTTAGTGACTTACATTTGTAGTCCAAATTTTTTACAATTTTATACAATTAATATGTTTCAGTTAAAAGGAAGATTAAAAGAAGTTAAAGACACAAGACAAGTATCTGATAAATTCGCAGTAAGAGAATTTGTTTTAACAGATGAGTCTTCTCAATACCCACAGCACATTCAATTTCAAGCAACACAAGATAGATGTTCTTTGTTGGATGGATTTCAAGTTGGAGGTGAGGTTACTGTTAACTTTAACGTTAGAGGTAGAGAATGGACTTCACCTCAAGGAGAAGTAAGATATTTCAACTCATTGGATGCTTGGAGAATCGAAGGTGCTGATTCAGCGCCTGCTCCAACAGCTTCAGATATCCCACCAGCCGTTTCAATGGGTGGTGGAAACGATGACGATTTACCTTTCTAATTTAGATTAGAATAAAATATACGAAAGTGAGTTGGAATAAATTTCAACTCACTTTTTTATTTTTATATACTCCAGTACCAATCGAATCTTACCGTAATCGATATTTGAACCAAGTGCATCATAAATTGGCTTAAGCTTATCCTCTTTTGGGTTCTCCGAACAATAAGTTTCCAACCTTTTAAATTCATCAAAAGGAATAAATTTACTTATATCCGTTAATTTTCCGATTTTAAAGAGTTGAGCAATATGGGAATACACTGTTGTTTCCTTTAAAACCCTAACGTCTGATATTTCAGGAACAGTCATTCCTTTCTCTATCATCACCATTGTTTCCTTAAAAGTATCCCCTTTTTTCTTTTTGTTTTTATTTACATAATCCAAAATCACGTTAGTGAAATTATCTCCATATAAATCATACTTATGCTCTCCTACTCCACTAATGTTTAACATTTCAGGTTGCGTAGTGGGTTTTCTTAAAGACATTGATTTTAAGGTAGCATCACTAAAAATTAAGTATGGTGGCTTTCCTTCATCACGCGCCAATTTCGTTCTAACTTGGCGAAGGATTTCGAACAGCTCTTCATTTGTGGATATACTTTTAGGNTTAACNACTGATTTAGCATCTTCAAACTGCTTNTCCATTTCCGCAGTATCAACTAAATCTACTTTCTTTTTACTAAACAAAACCTCTTTACTTAATGGCGTTAAGCGNAGTTTATTATGATCATCGTACGCCACNTCAAAAAAGCCTAAGCTCAACAATTGAAGCATAAANTTTTGCCAATCTTTAAANGTATATGATTTTCCTACACCAAAGGTTTTTAACTCATGATACCCTTTTTGGTACATTTCAGGACGAGAGCTTCCTTTTAAGATCTCGATAATCCCACCAGAAGCTTCCTGTTCATTTGTTCGCGCAATGGCACTTAAAGCCATTTGAGCAATAACAGTCCCATCAAATAATTTAGGTGGATTTTTACACACATCACAATTCCCGCAATTTTCAGGAAGAACTTCTCCAAAATAGGCCAGTAATATTTTACGTCTACAAATTCTTGCCTCTGTAAAATCCTGCATCCTTCTTAGCTTGGCCTGCTGAAATTCTTTTTGACCACTATTTTCAACAAATTGATTTAGCTGAACAACATCAGCATAACTATAAAAAAGAATAGTATCCGATGCAATCCCATCTCTTCCTGCCCTTCCTATTTCTTGATAATAACCTTCTATATTTTTTGGTAAATTAAAATGAATGACAAATCGAACATTTGATTTATCGATTCCCATACCAAAAGCAACTGTTGCGCAAACAATTTTTACTTTATCGTTTATAAAATCTTCTTGTGCTTTTTCTCTTTCGTCTGCTCTTAAACCTGCATGATATGCTGTAGCTGAAAACCCTTGGGCTCGTANTTTAGCAGATAANTTTTCAGTTGACTTTCTACTTAAACAATATATAATTCCAGATTCTTCTTGTCTGGTTAACAAAAACTCAACAATTCTTTCAAACCTTTTTTTTCCTGGTAAAACTGCTAAACTTAAATTTGGACGATCAAAAGAGGAAATAAATACTTTAGGATTATTTAAAGCCAACTGTGTTGTTATATCCTTTCGGGTTAATTTGTCAGCAGTAGCTGTTAAGGCAATAAAAGGAACACCTTCAAAACGGTGTCTTAAAGAACCAACTTGAGCATATTCAGGACGGAAATCATGTCCCCATGATGAAATACAGTGCGCTTCATCAATTGCAATTAAACTTATTTTTATTGTTTGCAAGAAGGATAAAAAGTGATCGTTCACTAATTTTTCCGGAGAAACATAAAGCATCTTAATCATACCTGCCTCCAATTCTCGCATTACTCGGTCTTGCTCTTCTGGAGATTGGGATGAATTTAAAAAAGTAGCTTTAACACCATTACTTACTAAACCTTCAACCTGATCTTTCATTAAAGCGATTAAAGGAGAAACCACAATAGCAGCACCTTCTTTAAGTAGCGCTGGTATTTGAAAACACAAGGACTTACCTCCTCCTGTTGGCATTAATGCTAACGCATCTCTATCATCAAGAACTTCTTTTATAATATCCCATTGTTGTGGTCGGAAATCATCGTAACCAAAAACCGTCTTTAATACTTTAAGTGCTTCTCCTTTCACACTAGTAAAGATAGGCGAAATACCGTTTTTTAACCTCTTAAAATAATTAATGTTGTAAAAAAAGAGAGTATAATTTCCTGTAGTGGTCTTTGAATGTTAAATTTGCACAAAATTAAAACTTAAACTAGTCTGTTGAAAACAGATTTTAAACTAATTCTTTATGGAAATATTGATGATTGCAGTGTTTATTGTAGGGTATTTAATGATCGCCCTAGAGCACAATATCCACATTGACAAAGCACCTACTGCTTTAATCGCGGGTATGGTATGTTGGGCTTTATATTCTTTTGTTCTTTATGGCACAAAAGATCATGATGCAGCGCACCATATTCTACTTCATGGAGCAGCCGGTAGCGGAGGTTTAATGCATCATATGTTTGATATTGCAAACATCTTATTCTTCCTTTTAGGAGCAATGACAATTGTTGAAACGATCGATGAACATCAAGGTTTTACAATTATTACAGACAAGATAAAGACGACTAACAAAGTCAAATTACTTTGGATTATCGCTTTATTATCATTTATTTTCTCTGCGCTATTAGACAACCTTACGACTGCCATCGTAATGATTTCATTACTGAGGAAATTAGTTGGGGACAAAAAAACAAGATGGTTTTTCGCTGGTATGGTAATTATTGCGGCTAATGCAGGTGGTGCATGGTCGGTTATTGGAGATGTCACCACAACAATGCTATGGATCGGAGGACAACTACCGAGCTCTGTTATTATTGCTATTCCCAACTTAATAATACCTTCATTTGTCGCTCTTTTAGTTCCCTTAGTAATATTAACAATTACAATGAAAGGTGAAACCGAGAGACCAAACGCAGGAAGAATAGAAGCGCACAAGTTTGACACAACAAGAAAAGAAAGAATAATTCTTTTAACATTAGGAATTGCAGGATTATTGTTTGTTCCAATCTTCAAAACAATTACACACCTTCCTCCATTTACAGGAATGATGCTTTCACTAGGTATTGTTTGGGCAGTTACTGAAGTAATGCACCGAAAAAAAGAGCACGATCACAAGTATCACTTATCTGTTATTTCGGTATTGAAAAAAGTTGATACTTCATCTGTATTGTTCTTCTTAGGAATCTTGTTAGCTGTTGCAGCTTTACAAGAAGTTGGTCATTTAAATGTTATGGCTGAATTTTTAACAGAAACACTGCAAAACAATTACGCAATTAACATTGCAATCGGGTTCTTATCATCTATTGTTGATAACGTGCCTTTAGTAGCTGCAGCTCAAGGAATGTACGAAATAGCACCACAAGGAAGCACAGGTGAGTTGGCTGACTTTGTTAGTGACGGTTCTTTTTGGGAATTCTTAGCATTGTGTGCTGGTACAGGAGGATCTTGTTTAATCATTGGTTCGGCAGCTGGAGTTGCTGTAATGGGATTAGAAAAAATCGATTTTGTTTGGTACATGAAAAAAATTAGTTTGTTAGCTATTGTTGGATATATTTCTGGTGCTGCTACTTACATTTTATTATTCTCATAATAATTCATAGTTCACACCGTTGAACTAAACACTAACAAAAAATTATGTTTGGAAATTTATTCAACTTACAAATAATCCAAGGAGGAAGTACTTCACTTCCTTCTGATTCTGTTTCTACCGCAGGACTAGAGGAAACTTTAGCTGATACAGCATCAAGTGATTTATTGATAATCGATTTAATAATAGACTCATGGCCAATAATGTTACCATTATTTGTTCTTTCGATTATTGCTGTCTATATCTGGGCAGAACGTTATTCTGCTATTCAAAAAGCTAGTAAAATTGATTCCTCATTCATGGCTAGCTTAAAAAATAGTGTTTCTCAAGGTAAGCTCGATGAAGCCAAACAATTATGCGAATCATCTAACACACCCGTTGGAAGAATGCTTCACAAAGGAATCTCACGTTTAGGTAGGCCTTTAAGAGATATAAGCACATCAATTGAAAACGTGTCTAATTTAGAAATCTCCAACATGGAGAAAAACCTTTCTATTTTGGCAACAATTTCAGGTGCTGCTCCAATGATTGGATTTTTAGGTACAGTATTAGGAATGATGAATACATTCCACAAAATGTCAGCAGGATCGGAAGAATCTGGCGTTCAAATTGGAGATCTTTCAGAAGGAATAATGTATGCTATGGCAACAACTGTAGCAGGATTAGTTGTTGGAATTATTGCTTATCTAGGATATAATCTCTTAGTGTCAAAAGTAGACAAAGTAGTTCATAAGATGGAAGATGCTTCTTTAAACTTTATGGATTTATTAAACGAACCTGCAGCTTAAGATGAAAGTTAGATCGAGAAAAAAAGTAGATGCAACCTTTAATATGTCGAGTATGACCGACATTGTGTTCTTGCTATTGATATTCTTCATCGTGCTATCAACATTTGTATCTCCACCTGGAGTTCCTGTTGATTTGCCCAAAGCTGCTGCAGGTGTAGTTCCTAGCTCACCTAAAATCACGATAAACATTACTATTGACGATAAATACTTTATCAATGGTACAGAAATATCTTACGACGGATTGTTAGCGCAATTACAGTCTAGTGCTGGATCGATGCAACAACCTGCTATTAAATTGGCTGCAGATGGAAACATACCTCTAGAAAAAGGAATTGCCTTATTTGCTGATATTAAAAAGTTAGGCTACGAAAAGGTAGTTATAGCTACTCAACCTAAAAACAATTAGTGGAAAACAAGGAATCAAATAATCGTAAAAAGAAAGGATTGATCATTACAATTTCTGTACATGCAATTGCTCTTTTACTTTTTTGTTTATTTGGGTTTGAAGTTATCGACCCTAAACCAAGTGGATTTGAAGCTGAATGGGAAATTGAAGGGATTGAAAATGCAGGTGGGGAAAATAATAAAGAAGTCACTTCTGAAAATCCTAATCAAACAAACGACATTACTAAACTAACCGATGCTGCTCAAGCATCTGCTTCTCAAGAAGAGCAATTAATTACCGAAGATGCAGGTATTATTGCGGTGAAAAGCTCTCCAACAAAAACTCCAGTAATTACCAAACCAAAAAATGTTACCGTTAATAATAAAACTTCTCCATCAAAAACCGACTCGCCTAAAGAAACAAAACCAACAGTAGACCCCGCGATATTAGCAGCACTTGGGGGAATGAAAAAAGGAACTAATTCCGACGGAGGAAAAGGAGATGGTGAAGAAAACGGTATTGAAGGAGACCCGAGCGGTGGTGGGAAAGACTTAAAAGGAACAGGCAATAAAGGTGATGGAAAATGGAGTGTTGAAGGAAGGTCTCCTGTTCACATTGGAGCGCATACTAACTCGTGTGGGGTATCAGGTAAGATTATTGTTTTAGTGAAAATTAACCGTTCTGGAAAGGTTGTGTCGGCTTCGGATGTTGGAGGAACTACCCAAAATGAGTGCCTAGTAAATTTAGCAATTAGCCAAGCTAAAAGTATAAAATATGCCCCTTCCAGCTCTACAGAACCTTACAACGAAGGAAAAATCGTAATGGATTACGGATTAAAATAATATTATTGAATTCGAATTAAGTCCTAATTCATTTTACGTATCACAACTTGTAAAAACTCACACACTATTCCTTATCAAGTTAACTCCCTACCATCGACTCATTAGAACTACTTTTTTCATAATCAATGCTATTCAATCTAGAATACTTAATGTATCCACTAACCTTAAAAGTATTAACAAAAACTAATAAACAATTATTCAATAAATATCAATAAAGGATTAAGCCAAGAAGCTTTAGGAAATAAAAAACAAGGCTAAACAGCCAATTTATTTACAAAAAAGAGAAGCTTTGTTCACTAGATTATCAGACTCAAGAAGTTGAGCTAAGTATTAGAATTGGATTCAAGCCTTATTTTTTCGGCCTCTAAATCCTTAGCCTTATTATCAAGAATAAGAATAATAACAGAAAAACCCCAAAACAAAGCGGACGCCTTATCTGTATCAAGAAAGTTATTTAGAATACCATGCAGATAATATGTTACAAGTCCCATAAAAGCCGTTAAACCAATCATTCTTGACTCTTTAGATAGATTACTTTTATATACTCTTACAGCTGCTACACATACAACAAAAATAAACCCAAGCATAAACACCATTCCTAAAGCACCTTGCTCAGAAAGCGGACCTAAATATTCACTGTGTGCGTTACCTCCATCACCGGCATTAGTACTAATTATTGTTTTATCCTTACTTTGCTGATAAGGTGCATATTCAAAAGCATAAGTTCCNGGTCCATAGCCAAAAATGGGACGGTCGCTAAACATTCCCCAAGCAGACTTCCAACGGTTTAATCGCTCAAGATTTGAAGCATCAGAACTAACATTAGATATTGATTCAACATGTTCAGAAAGGTTTGAAGAAGAATCTTGTTTATTTCGAGATAAATCCTCTAAAATATCTTCCATTTTCAGCGTCAGAAAACCACCAATCAAAATTATCCCTNCCCAAATAACCCACGATTTAATTTTGAATTTCAAGACAACAAAAACACCTAAAGCTCCAATTAGACTAACCCAAGCAGCTCTTGTGTAAGACAATGTGATTGATAGAACAAAGAGTAGCATTAATGAAATCACGATTATTCTCTTTGCTCCTGTAATTTTAGGACTAAATGATTGCCATAATAAGAAAGGGAAAATCATTGCTAAACAAGCACCGTAAGATGTATGATCATTAAAAAATGGATTCATTACCCAATTCGCACTCGCTTGGCTAAATCCACGCATTGAATGTTCTACAAAAGTATAAAGCAGTACCGGAACAAACCCTAAAGCATAAAGCCAAAACATTAAACGTTGAGATTTTTCTGTTTTTAAAAATTGAGACGCTAAAAAGAAAAAAACACTAACAAACCAAAGTCTGCTCAACAAAAATTTAACAGAAATAAGTGGGTCTGAACTTGCAATCGTAGTCATGACAATCCAAGCCAGTTGCAAAAGCAATAAAACAGAAATTGGGTGACTTAGTACCTTTCGGTCAAACTTACCATCGTAGAAGAGTTTGAGGATGAAAATAAGCATCATACCCACAATTAGTGGTTCTGTAGGCAAGGCTATACCAACACCTAAATCAACACCCATGTCGTCAAGGTTGATAGACAGAGGAACTAAGAAAATGACAATGTAATAAAGCACGTCTAACTTAAACAGTGCTAAATATGCTAATAAGATAAGAACAGGAAACCCTAGGAGCTCAAAACGCTCATTGTAAAGCAAAACAGCGTTAGCAAGTACAAAGAACAAGCTAATTAGGTAAAACCATATTTTTTTCGAAGATTCTAACAATTAGGCAGCTTTTCTCTTTTCAACTCTTTCTATAAAAGAAATAACACCTAATGCAGTGAAAAACGCTACAACAGCTGAAACAGCAACAATAAGCCACCTAACAGGATAGGTTTTTTTATCCGCTTTATAGGGATTAACAATACTAACTGTATATTCTTTTTTACGAGCTAATTCTTTTAAATGCTCTTCGTATTGAAGCTTGAAACCATTAAAAGATCCACGAACACTCCATAGTCTATTGGATAAGTGCTCATATTCAGCACCCTTTTCCTTCAAATTATCAAGTTCCTCTTTTACTTTTGTGATTTTATTTGGATCGACACTACTTCTAGCAAGCAATCTATAGTATTCCTTTGATAAGTTTTTAACTTGACTTCCATAATCCAGTATCCCGTAATCACGTCTAATTACATTTACCTTTTCTTCTAGTTCGTCTCTCTCTTTTTTCGATCGTTCCATCATTAATTTAACTGTATTTACAGCTTCAACTAATTTCTCATCCTGTAATCTTTTTACCTCAAAATTATATAAATCAACAATAGAATTAACCATCTTATAGGCTGTTTCTGGATTGGTACTTAAAACTTCAATTTCAACAGATTCATATTTTGTTTTCTTAAATTGAACATTATCAGCGTACTCTTTATATAATAAGTTTTTATAATGAGGTTCGTCTTTCTCAATATCATAAAGCGTATCTAATTCATAAAGCATAACTAGACTTTCTCTAATAGCATCCGATTCCAACATTTGAATCATTTGCTCAGTAGGGGACTCATCTGAGTATTTTTTTAAGTTTGTTGGGTAGACTTTTGCAAACGACTTAAACCTTGGTTTAATAAAAAACGGTGATGAAAAAACTGCTGACCCAACAATAGCAACAAGTACAACAACTATCAAAGGCTTTTTCCATCTCCAAAGAAGTCCTAAAATATCATCACTTTCAAAATATTCTTTCATATCAAAAAAAATTATAATTGTGCTTTTATCTTTTGAGCTTGCTCATAAAAGAAAATAGCCAAGATTCCACTTAATAAGGTTCCTACAACACTCAGTAATACAATTAACCATCTGATTGGGTAACTCTTTTTTTCAGCAGCGTATGGATTTGTGACCACAAAATAGTTCTGAATTCGTTCCTCAGCATCAACTTTAGCTTCATCATACTTTCCTCTAAGTTCCGAAAGTCTTAACCTTTCGTTCTCAAGAGTTTCTTTTAAACTTATATACTTAGCTCCATATTTTGCCAATACATCTAACTTGCCTTGTAGTATCTCAGCCACTTTCATATTGCCTTTCGCTATAGCCTTTGTGTAAGCACTTCCGTAAACTTCTGACTGCGACTTAATACTTAAAACACCTTTACTCATTATAAATGCAAGAGAATCTTCCATTTCTTGAAGATCTGATTTTAAATCATGGTATGCTTTTTTAACGACTGCAAAACCTTGCACAGCTCTTTCTTTTTGAATATCGTTCATCACATTATCCAAAATATCCAACACTGATTGAGCAATCAAAGCGGCAGTATCGGGGCTGTGATCCAAAACTTGAATCTCTACAGCCATGTTTTTATTTTGACTGTAAGAAATGTTTTCTGAAAAGATATCGTGCAAATCGTAATTTGGAGTAGAGGTTTCATCTAATTTAATGTCATAATGGGCCATTAAATCATATTGTTCAATAAGTTTTGACCTTACTTTATCCGAATTTAAAACTTCTAATAGTTGCTCTGATTTTTCCTCTTCACCAAACTCCATAATATCCGTCTTACCTCCAAAACGACTACTAATTAGAGCCTTGGCCACAGAACTAGTGTTAGAAGGATATACAACAGCTATAGATTTGTATTTTTCTTGAATATTTAAAGAAACTAAAGAACTTAATAAGGCACTCAACACAAATAGCACTCCTAAGTGAAGTCTATATTTATAAAGAAAAACATACAAATTTGAAGAATCAAAATAATTATCTTCCATTGTATTTAAGTGTTTATTCATCCAAAAAAATTAAGTGGTAAAAATAGTGAATTTTAATTGATTCTCCGCCATTACACTTGTAAGATTTAGCCTCAGTAAATACTAACTTATTAAAAAGCCTATTGCCAAACTATATACTGTTGTGTTTATAAAAAAACTTATCAAAAAAAAACAGCCATAAATACTTTCGTCTGATTTCAGGATACACTTTTAATAAATTTAATTTGACATAACTAACAACAATGAGCACCCATTTTAATAGTTATATCAGTAAATTATTTTGTTGATTTTGAACTCCTATCATTCTTCACAGAATCTGAATATTTAAAAAGTATTAGCTCTATCTAGTAAACACAAAAGACTATTTATGTATAAATCCTTGAGACTATCTTGAGAAATAGATTCTTTCGGTAATTGTTCTATAAATTCTAAAATCGTGATGCTTTTTTTGTGAAACCATATTTAGGTTACGGTTCAGATAAAATAGCGAGGAATCAAAAGAACTCAGCAGATTCAGCTTTCACCTTGCTTTAAGTCTTTTGCTATCTTAATTAATCCTGCAAAATCAACTGAAATAAATAATGAAAAGACACCAAGTAGCGAAAGATAAAAAAGCCTTAAAACTAAATCAAAATGTGCATTAAATTGCAATCCAAAAGCAAACACCAAAACACCAGCTGCAAATCGAGTTAACAACTTGTAGTTTATTTTCAGCTTAAACATATTTATCGCGAATAAAACTTGAACCAATCCGCTCACAACTTGAGTACTAACGCTAGAAACGGCGGCTCCAAACGCTCCAAATTTTGGTATCAGAATAAAATTCAGAATCACATTTAAAATCAATGAAATAGAAGCGACTTTATTCAACAGTTTCATGTTCCCAGACGCAGTTATTAAAGTACCAAAACAATAATTGACTGACATTGGAATTATCCCTAATATCAAAATTGTAAAAATCTCTACTGAATCATTAATCTCCTGACTGTTTAATACGCCAGTTAAGTTTAATTTTTCGTTGATAAAAACAGATGCAGCTCCAAAATCGCCATAGCAAGATGTTATCACGTCTTTGGCGAAATAGAATAACAAAATAGATATTGCACTAACCCCATATATTAACAAGCTAGAAGAAACGCCTATTAAACTTTGAATACTTTCTTTCTTACTCAACATTTTTGAAAACATTGGAAGTAATAATACAGCAAATAAATAAGCATAGTTATTAAGTGCCATAAGTACTCTAAAAGACTGAGCATACAAAGCATTTTGATACTTACCGTCCTCCAACATTCGCTCAATCATAATTGAATCAGAGTAATGATATGCAGCCATTAGGACAACGATTAAGGCATAGGGCGCACTTTTTCGAATTAAGACTTTTGCAAATCTTTTATTCAATTTTGGATATGGTGTTTTTTCGATAAAAACGAGTACTGTAATCCCTAACACCAAACTAATTCCATATCCATAAAACTGGACAAAAATAAAATTCTCAATATTTACATCTACTCCACTCGAATAATACATCAGGTAAACAACTCCCCCAATCATTAAAAATCTATCTAATACAGAGAAAACACTATCCAACTTAAATTTCCCAAAAGCAGTGAAATTTGATCTTACATAAAGAAGAGATGACAAGAAAACTTGACAAACTCCCAANATGAATAATAAATACAATTCCTGGTTATCGTAACCTAAGAGTAATCCAATTAGCTGTAATAACACCGTATAACCTACAGCTAAGAACAAACGAATTATGGAAATATTTTGAAAATAATTAGAATATCTTCCCGGGTTTGCGGCTACTTTTCGGTTATTGAAATTCCCAATTCCAAAATCCAAAGCGATATTTAATATCGCTGACAAATTAAGTAACGCAAAATACGTCCCATATCCCTCTCCTAGTTCACCTTGAACTTTCATATCCAAGAACAACCAAAATGGCTTAACAAAAATGTTAAGCGAAAACAGTATAATTAAATTAAATAGGAAAGACTTCTTCAAATTTGTTCGTTCGGGTAAAGGTTAAATATTAATTTTAAGTAAAACTAGTAAAATGAAGAAAGTAATCGCTGTTAATACCCGAATATTAGTTTCAAATAAATTGGAAGGTATTGGGAACTTCACCGCTGAAATCTTCAAAAGGCTTGTTGAATGGAATCCCGATTATGAATTTCATTTCATTTTTAATTATCCATATGATGAAGCGTTTATTTTTGGAGACAATGTTATTCCTCACATAATTCAACCGCCTGCTCGACATCCTATTTTAGTTAAAATATGGTATGATTTCAGTTTAAAAAGGAAGCTAAAACAAATCAAACCAGATGTTTTTATTAGTCCTGATGCAATTACATCTCTAACTACAGATGTAAAGACAATTACAGTTATTCACGATTTAGGGTTTATTCACCGCCCAAATGATTTACCAAAATCTTGGCGAAAATTCTACAATAAATATAGTCCTAAGTTCGTTGAAAAATCTGAACGTATTGCAACTGTTTCTCAATATTCAAAACAAGATTTGATTAATTCTTACAGTATTCCAGAAGAAAATATTGACGTTGTATATAATGGTGTGAAAAGTAATTTCAAACCACTTGATTCGGTTAAAACAAAAGAATTAACCGACAAAAAAACACAGGGTAATCCTTACTTTTTTTATATCGGATCATTGCATCCACGAAAAAACATATTGAACCTTTTAAAAGGTTTTGATGACTTTAAAGTAAAAGATGCAAAGAATACCAAATTAGTGATTGGTGGAGACTTCTTGTTTAAAAGTCCTGAGATCCAAGAAGCTTTAGCTACTTTAAAATTCAAAAAAGATATAATTCTTACAGGCCGTCTTTCTGATGACGATTTAAACAAATGGTTATCAGGAGCTACAGCACTTACTTATATTCCCTATTTTGAAGGTTTTGGAATTCCAGTTTTAGAGGCCATGAGTTGTAATACTCCGGTAATTACAAGTAATGTCACCTCTCTTCCTGAAATAGCGGGAAATGCAGCTCATTTTGTATCTCCTGACTCAATTACAGAAATTGCTGAGGGAATGCGTAAAGTATCAGAATCTCNAGATTATCAAAATGAGCTGNTTAAAAAAGGGCANCAACAATTAAAAGAATTTAGCTGGGATAAATCAGCCAATCTTTTATGGGAAAGTATTCAAAAGGTTTTAGCATCATGAGTTTAAAAAATTACAAAAACAAAGACCTAATCGAAGTTGGTTGTGATGAAGCTGGAAGAGGGTGTTTAGCAGGACCTGTTTTTGCAGCCGCTGTTATATTACCCAAAAACATAAAAGCTCCAGATTTAGACGATTCCAAAAAATTATCCGAAAAGAAAAGAAACGNATTAAGGAAGTTTATCGAAACTAAAGCCATCGCTTTTAAAGTAATTCAAATCTCTGCTGGCAAAATTGATGAGATTAANATTCTTAATGCTTCAATTCTTGGTATGCAAAAAGCTGTTTTAGGNTTGGATGTTCGTCCAGAATTTATTTTAGTGGACGGTAATAAATTCAAAGATACAGAGGACATTCCTCACGAATGTATCATTCAAGGAGACGGAAAGTATAAATCGATTGCGGCCGCTTCTATTTTAGCTAAAACCTATCGCGATGAATATATGCAAAAACTTCATATAGAGCATCCTCATTATAATTGGCAACAGAACAAAGGCTATCCAACAAAGCCTCACCGTGCAGCAATTGCAATTCATGGAGCAACCGAACATCACAGAATGTCCTTCAAGCTTTTACCAGAT
>JGI24539J26755_10000080_pt1 | contig 39930 bp, 34 predicted proteins | sample NorSeaMetagenome_2_FD_26755 | JGI IMG/M metagenome (IMG submission 26755) | reverse complement strand
CAACCGAATTTTTATTAAAATAAATTAACATATCATCAACTTCACTTAAATGTGTTTTTAATGCTTCTATTTTTTTATTAAAAATATGATCTAATGATATTTTAAGTACAGTTTCTATATTTTCTTCATCAGTACCAACTTTAATTTCTAATATGTTTAAAAAATCAATAATTTGATCCATATTATCATATAATTCTTTATATAATAATTCTTTATTATATTTTGACATGTTGTCTAAATTTTTATAAACATCATTACTTTTCAGAAATTCAAAAAACTCTTTCTTTTTAACATCACCGATTTTAACATAGGCTCCAACTTCAGTAGTTCTAACTAAATTCTCAACAGAATGTGAGTAATATAAATAATAAAAGAACTTATTTAAAGCATGTATACCCATATTAAACTCATCCATTTGTATATAATCTATAAAATCTTTAGCTGGCCCAACTTTCTTTTTATAATAATCATAATGATGTTTCAATTCGTGTGCAAAACTAGATATGAATTTTATTTTATCTTTAAATAACAAATTTATCACATCAGACTTATCATTTTTTTCATTAAAATAAATATTTATTATTATTCTAACATCATCTGTTTTTTTATACTTTACTCTTTTAATAGTTCTACTTTCAACCTCAGTTAATACAGACATACCTGAAAAGGTTGGATGCTCTACATTGTTAGTTTTGTTTAAATTAAAATTTAAATAAACATTATTTATTTTTTTATCTGAAATTTCAATATCTTTAACTAAATAATATATTTCTTCTTCTTTAACCAAATCATCAAATTGATAATCTACTTCCAACAAGGTTTCATCCCAAAGTTTTTTAGCCGAATATATGATATTATCTGGTATTCCGAGCTTTTCTATAATCATAGTTTATATATTAAAAAAACTATTTTAATTATTTAAATATACATTATATGAAAACGATTTATTCTACTATATTATATTTAGATAATATCTCATCTTATTCCACAACTACTTTACCTATAGATTCTGAAATAATTGATGTTGAATATGATACACCATCATATTTAAGATTTTATTATTTAACAGAAGGTGATTATAATAATACTAGAATTTTCAACTTTACTCTTTTAAAAGAAAATATGCCAACAAATAATGATATGGAAAATTTCATATTTCTTAAAAGAATAGAAGTAAAGGAACTTAACTTAGAAATATCAATTAATAATGTTGAAAACAATAGTAAAATTAATCAAGATGTGATAGAACGATTTTTTATTTTCTATGAAAAGGTTTTAACAGAAAATGAGTTGAAACATTTAAATAGAAAAAATGTTTTATCACATGTTTTAACTAAATAATTTTTATATATACATTATATGAAAACTGAAAACAAAGGAAGACGAATTAGATTAATATTAATGGAAGATCCTTATCCATTAGAACCAGGAACCGAAGGTGTTGTTCAATTCGAGGATGATTTAGGACAAATTCACGTAGATTGGGATAATGGTTCTAGATTAGCTATTATACCAGAAAAAGATAAATTTGAATATATTGATGATGGATCATCTGTTGAAGAACCATCTGTCGAAGAATCTACTAAGATAACAAAGTTTGGTGACTTTTTAAACGAAGAAAGAGACCATGATATATTTGGTACGAAAAAAGAAAGTAATCCACATTCTAGAAGATCACAAAACTTTTATGATCATCATACTAGACAAAGAGTTACTGGTAAATCTAAATATGAATTAAATTCATCATTATTTGATCTTTCTAAAAGAAAAGATGAGGTTGGAACAATGGCTCAATTTTGTTTACAGATAGCAAGAGAAAGTATAGTCTCTGATCAAAACATCAATCTTAGAATAGAAAAGTTGGAAGACGAGCTAAATAGATTCGGTAACCAAAATAGAAAGATTTAAATAATATTTAATTTCTTACCTATTAATTTACCAACTAATCTAGAATTGTTTTCAATATTAGGATTTCCTATTAACCATTCTAAATAACTCTTATGGTCTTTTATTGGACAATCTTTATGTTTTCCTTTATTAAATAAATAATCACCATCTTTTAATTTAAACCAATTGGAAAGGTCTAAAATTTTATATCCGTTTTGGTCTGACCTAATAATATTAGATATTTCTTTTAAGGATTTATCCTCAATATTATAAACTTCTAATTGTTTTTCAAAAACCTTTATAGTAGCTTCAATATCATCTGATGCTGAATGTGTATTTTCAATATCTTTACCAAAAAACCTTTTATAAATATCATTTAATTTTCTAGTTTCAAATTTATTTAAAAGATTATATGAATCTATTATGTTAATATTAAACCAATTTGGTTTTTTACCATATCTAGAAAATTCTTCAAACAAAATAGGTATATCAAATCCAATACAATTATACCCACCTAAGTCACAATCTTTAAACCATTCATATAATTCATCACAAGAATTTTTAAATGGTTTAAATTGTGATAAGAATTCGTTTGTAAGACCATGGACATCTATGGCTGATTGGTTAATTGTTGTTTCTGGATCAAAATATTTTTGATAAGTTAATTTAGTTTTATCTGTTGTATATTTAACTGCAGATATTTCAATTATACGATCTCTTTTTATGTCAACACCAGTAGTTTCAACATCAAAAAAAACTATATCCCTTTCTAATTTATCGTATATCGAAACCATATTTATTTTTTTAAAATGTTTTTTATTCTATCCCTTCTGTTTATATTTTTCTTTACCTTATCCATCTCATCACCTCTAATCATTCTAGAGTGGAAATGTATTAAAAGTTTAACATCTAAAGATTTATTATTAATAGTTTCATATTCTATACAAACATTAGTTATACTACACTTCTCAACTAACCAACCATTTGTTTCTATTGTGAAAAAGTCATCTGTGAATTTAGGAACAACATTATCTAAATTATCATAATGTATGACTATTGAATTAAATCCACCATCGTCACAAAATCCAATGTTTTGTGAATATGGTTCTATATGAATAGAACCTGTATCATAAATTAATTTAAAAAAATCTTTATCTTTCGTTTCCAATTTTAATTATTGAGTTTAAACTACGTTTCCTATTTAAATGTTTTTTAACAATCACAAAATCATCACTTGTCATAAATTTACTATTGAAATTAATATATAAACAATAAATACCATTTACTTTCCCATGTTGTTCTAGTATAATTTTATTCAAGTCTTCATCAATTTTACACACATTCAATTTAGCTTTTTCTACATAAAATTCTATGGATTCTACCGAAATATTAGAATCTTTCTCCATTTTGATTATATCATTACAATTTTCTTCACTAACGTAAATTTCTAAGTTTGATATATTATAATAATCATCAAATCCAAAATTAAAAGAACAATCATATATCTCTATAAATTCCTTATCGTTTACCCATATGTAAAAAGTAGGACATTCCATTTAATAAAAACTATAAAATCCATTTTCTAATTTTATACAATAAATTGAAACAGGATAGGCTCTTAGTTCACCATTCTCATTTTTTATTAAACAACGAATAACACCCTCTAACATTCTATCATTCTCAAATTTAACTACGATATTATCCAAACCATCCAGTTCGTTATATGTATCAGAATCCTTTTTGATATTAAAGTAATTTTTATTACCATTTATTTTACCTAAGTTATCACTATCAAAATAACATTTTTTGATAATTTCTTGTAAAATCTTATCTTCGTTAAAATTTAATCTTAGTTCTTGTTTCATTATTTAAAGTTTTTACTTTGTTTTAATTTATTTAATATTTCTTTTTCTTCTTCTGTTATATTGGATGGTATTCTATAATTAACATTAAAGAAAAAGTCTCCTTTAGCAAAATCGGTAATTATACCTTTTCCTTTAACACTTATATAATTACCATCTTTTGTTCCTGCTGGTAGATTTACATTTAACACACCAATAGGAGTTTCAATAGTTAAATCATCACCTAATATACAACTTAATAAAGGAACTACCACAGGCATCATAAAATCTACACCTTTTCTTTGAAGACCCATCGGATAAGTTTCTTCCTGTATTTTTATATAAAGGTCACCTGGGCTACCATTCACACTTTCATTACCATACCCATAGGACATCATAGTATCTCCAGTTTTAGTACCTGGTCTTATTTTAAAATCAATAATTTCTTCTTGATAATTGAATTTAGTTCCAGAACAAGTATTACATTTATTTCTAATAATTGTACCAGTTCCATTACAATTATCACAATTAACCGATACTACAAATAAACCATTATTTTTATTAACAACACCAACACCGTTACATTTCAAACAAGTAGATACATCAGTACCTCCTTTTCCGGAACAAGGATTACATACTATTTTTCTTTTGAATTTAAGTTTTTTAGTACCACCATTTATAACCTCATCTAAAGTTACACTTACTCTAATTCTTAAATCACCACCTTTTGTTGTTTGTTGATAATGTTGACTATTAGAACTTTGTCCTGTGAAATTTCTAAAAAAGTCATTAAAACTACTACCTCTGGCGAAATCATCATGGTTACTTTGTTGATATCCACCANNNNTANTNGANTTACCNGAATTTATAGCTTCATANGCNTCACTNACTTCTTTAAACTTTTCCTCAGCTTGTTTGTTGTCAGGGTTTTTATCTGGATGATATTGCTTAGCTAACTTCCTATAAGCTTTTTTGACCTCATCCTTAGAAGCATTCCTATCAAGACCTAATGATTTATAATAATCTTTATACATAATTAATAATTAAACTTTAACATTTTTTTAATGTCTTTTATATAATAATAATCATTTTTAAAATTTTGAAATTCTATCATTTCTGTTTTTAAAGTTTCTAATTTATCTTGAAATTTAGAAATATATTCTACTAATTCTTTTAAATTAAAACTATACATACTATCTGGTGTCCAATAATCTGGGAATTTATCTAAATATTTACTTACCATATAATCAAATGCTTTCTTTTTAAGTAAAATTAATTTTTCACCATCAACCTTTTCTATACTTGATTTATTTGTTATGAACTCAGCAACATCTGTATTGAAGCGATGTATTAAATTTTCAGTTTCCATTATCTTTAATAATCCAATAACAAAAGCATCCTTTTCACTTATTTCAACTTCTTCGTTTTTTAACAAAACTTTTTCCGCTTCTTTGTTGGTACCTATTATATAATAAACATAGTTGTCCCATACACACCTTTTAACTATATCTTCGGGTTTTATTAAAATCTTCATAAAAAACTATTTTTTTTTAAATTGTATTTGTTTTTTCTACTAAAGTTTACTATATTTGATTTAAATAAAAACATTATTAAAATGAATATAGAAGAAAAGATAGAATTAAATAAATTGATTAGAAAATATACTGGATCAAATTCATTTGTTTTAAGCATCCAAAAGTATTTAAAAAATTCTAAAAATCTATCAAAAGAGTTATATGGTAAAAGAATGGTTAAAGTTTTATCTGAACCACAATATGAATCCGTAAAATCAGCTTTATGAATAAAGAAAAAGAATTAATCGATTTACTTAAAAGTAAATTATCAGAAATAAAAAATGAATTAGGTATAGAGGTTAATATAAACCATGTAACTGATGGATTTGGATCAAAATCTATAACATTAACGGCTAAAGAAAAAACATCAGAAAAATCTTTAGAAAGAGCTTGTAAGGTTGTTGGATTCGGACACAATGTTATTGATATGACATTTAAAGGAAGAGGAACCGAAAGTTATAAAATATTATCTGTAAATAACAGAAAAAGAAAGTATAAAGTAAATGCTATGTGNAATAAAACTGGTAAAGTATATGGATTCCCAGTTGATTATGTTAAAAAACAATTAGGTGGTGATGTTTATATTAATAGAATTAAAGTAGTTGAAAAATTATTAAATGAAAAGAAAAAATAACATATTAACTTATAAACAAGCTACTAACATAGTTGAAAATTCTAATGGTGTGTTCACTGAAACCAAACATTTGATTGATGGATTCAATGTTTCTATTTTTAACTATAGATTAGCTACTTATGAAAATTTTATTAATCCTATAAATGATTCTTCATTGAATAAGTTAGAATTACGTGGATTAACATTTGTCTTTAATAAAGATGGTTCTTTATTTAAAAGATATTTATTAATGGAAAAGTTTTTTAATATAAACGAAAACAAAGGAACCCAATTAACAGATTTAAATAAATTAAAAATAAAGTCTGTTTATAATAAAGAAGATGGTTCAGTTATTTCATTTGTTAAATTACCTAATAATAAAGTAGTTGCTAAATCTAAAGCTTCCTTTGATTCATACCAAGCTAATAAAGCCAATTTTATTTATAATAATGATAATGACATAAAATCATTTGTTGATGATATGTTAGATAACGAAATTGTTCCAATATTTGAATATGTTTCTCCTTTTAATAAGATAGTTATTAATTATACTAATGATGAATTGATTTTATTAAGACTTAGAAATAATGAAACTGGAGAGTATTTAGATATTGATAATATAACTAAAGATTGGAATATTAAAGTTCCAGAAAAGTTTAATTATACATTAGATGAATTAGAAGAACTTTCTAATTCGGTTGAGTATAAAGAAGGGTGGGTTATAGAATTTGAGAATGGATTAAAAGCTAAGAAAAAAACTGAATGGTATTTTTCTTTACATAAATTATTCACAGAAGATTTAAATAAAGAAAATTATTTGATTGAAAAAATAATTAAAGAAGAGATAGATGATGTTATATCAATTTTAGATAATTCTCCTTACCATGACTTTATAAGAGAAAAGGTAAATAAGATAACTAACTTGATTTCTAAATATATTGATGATAAATCAAATAAAGTAAATAAGTTATATAATATTTATAATTCATATACTAATATAAAAGAATTTGTTATTAAATATGTTGAATTAGATGAGTTTTCATATGTTATGAATTTATCTAAGTTAGATAAATTATCGAAACTTACCGACAATGAAATAAATGATAATTATGATAATTTAGATGGATATCTAAAACATTTATCTGATTTGAAATTGGATAATCAAATAAAAAATCGTATATTGAAAAAAACTTACCGATTAGAAAATTCTAAAGAGTGGTTGTTAAAAAAAGATAATAATATTGAAAAGTATATTAATGTTTAATTATGGAAAAAGTAATGTTTAAAACAGAAAAAGAGTTTATTGGATTTGTATCAAATGTTTCGGGAACAAGAGTTAATCTAATTAACGAAACAGCTTATTTAAAACCACATACTATCTATGGTATGATGAATGAAAAAGTTAAATTAAAATTTGAGGTTATTGATAATCAAGTTAATGTTACTAATGTTGGTGATCATGAAATTAACGATGATAGAATACAAAAAATAATTGATGATATTTGTTTATCTAAAGTAAGTAGTTATACTGATAAAAGTATTTTTCCAGAATTTAAATTTGAAACAGAAGATGGTAATCTTTGTTATTTACAAACAAGTTCTATTAAACCAATTGATAGACTTAGAAATTCTATGAAATCAAGTGTTAAACCAACTGAGAATTCTTTAAGTAAAATTAAAGACATTTTAAATAAATCTAAGAATAAAAAAACCAATAAAGTTGTTGAAGAACAAACAGAGATTTCAGAGAATAAGAAAACTAGTAATCATTTAAAAGAACAATTTGAAAAGATAAATAAAGAAAAAGAAAAAGAATTAGAAGATAAAATTCAAGACAAAGAAAATGCTATTTTAAAAGTTAAGAATGAAATTAAATTTAAACAAAACGAAATTGATAAAATTAACCAAGATTTAGATTTAACAAAAAGAAGATTGGATAAATTAAAATCTGGTTCTGTTGAATTCAATAATTACTTTTTTCACATAGACGGTAAATCAGAAGATGATACCAAAGTTTTAAACTTTTCTGATGAAACTAAAAAAGTAATGGATAAAATATGTAAAGGATTAAAAGTCGAAAAAGATTTACTTATTAAAAATGTTTTCTCATCTTGTTATAAAATACATTTAACCAAAAAAGAAGAATTGGATGTTGATACAAAAGACAAAACTATTGATGAAGACATTTTAAATAAAATTTTTAAATTAGATTTAGATGGTGAATTTGTATTGAAATCTGGTCACATAGAATACTGGGGTGACATACAATGGCATGAATTGAATAATGGTATGGAAAGATTAGGATTTAAATTAAGTTCTGAATTTACTGATAAAATTGAACAAAACAATATTGAAATTGAATAACATAGGAGATGCCTGTGTTATTTTACTAAAATGACTATTTCATAGTCTGAGATAACTCTATTGTATTTATGTGAAGTAGTTGGTATGACTTCTAAATCAACTTTTAATACTTTTTCCATTAGTTTAAAAAATTCATCAAATATTTTATCACATTCTGAAACATCGACAAGTTTTAAGTTTTTAAAATCCCATTGGTATAATCTAAATAGAATAGAAGTGTGAAAGTATTTATTGATATCAAAACCTTCTATGTATTCTATTAACTCATTATCTACTGATCCATTATATAGTTCTTTATTCTTAGGTATATTTAAAACATTCCATTTTTCATCATTAACCATAAAAGCTTCTGAACTTGTTCTTATATCTTTATGTAAACTATTTGAAAAAGTATTCCAAATAAAGTCTTTTAATATGTTACAAAAAATAGATTTTAAATTTAATTTTCTCTTAAAATGTCTAAATCCATTATAATCAACACCACCTTTGGGTTTAGATGATAAAACTGGGGATAAAACAATCTCTTTATTATATTTTTTTAAAATTGTTTCAAATCTATTCTCAGCTAATCCTTCTAATAAATCTATCTTTTGGTTTATTATAAACAATTTATCGTAAATTATCTTTGACTTTTCATAAACTTTTTCATAAAATCCCTTTCCTACAAATTTATCAGTTTTCTCTTTTAGTAATTCAAAGGTAATATGTTCCATTTTTTCTGGATACATATCAACATCACCTAGTATTGATGGAAATTCTATAATATCAAAATTAGTTCTGGTACTATGATATTGTTCAAACATTTTAATTTTCGACATAATTTATATATTAAAATTAATAGACGAAACAATTATTTAATATATAAATCATGTCAAAAATATCTAAGTTTTTAAAATTAGACAAAAATCTATTATTAGAGTATATCTATGATTCAAATAATTTGATAAATGAGCCTTATGATATATTAGTTAATTCTAGATCATCTAGTAATTCTTATTTATCATCAGAATCATCAGGTGTTTCAAATTCACAAGAAAATAGTTTATTTTTAATAGACCCTGTTTCTAGAAAATTAGGTAAAATAGATACTGATAATTATTCATTTTTACAAGTAAAGAATTATTCACAAGCTGGTCCGATAAAACATGATAAGTTAAGATTTCACTTACCTATAAACTTTACATTTGGTGAATTTATTGGTATTCATTTAAATGTTTATACATTTGATAGACAAAATCAAACTAAATATGATTTATCTAATTTTTACTTTGATATAACTGATTTAGACCAACAAAATTTAATGGACTTTACATCACCACCTCTTTTATATTTAGAAAAGTTGTGGGGTAAGAACATAACTATAGATATACCTTCAGTGGATGGGATATCAAACCAATTAACTGATAATTTACCAACAGAAAATAGTATTAACGCTAATTTAACTGACGGGTCTGGACTTAGTTTATCATCTCCTGTTTTTATAGAAGTTAGTTTTTTAACTAAGAAACAAGTTATTAATGGATCAACTACTTATTTAAGTAAAGCTCCTATAGTTTCTTCTGTACCACAAACACCAGAGTTTGAAAGATTGGGGCTAATGATAGAACCATCCAACAACGGTGATTTCTTTGAAATATACGGAACGTATAATGGTAATATAGGAGAATTCAATAAATTTATCAACGATTCTATACAACAAGGAAATAGATATTATGTTCAATATGATATAACTATATTCGAACAAAATATAAGAGGTAAAACAACAACTATGATTTTAACTGATGATTTTAATGAGTCAGTTGAATATAGACCTATTATAAAATACTCTACCACAACTGCTGTAATTGATGTTGAAATGAGAATGATAGACGCTGTTGACGACTCGTATATCGTAAGAAAAGCTTCTTATGGTATGTTACAAGATGAAGTTTCTAAATATAGCTTACGATTGAGTAAAATAAATTTAAAAAATGCTTTTAAACCTAAAGTTTATAATATTAAAAATGCTATAAACCCATCACTAATTGGTAAATCCAATTCTATGGGTATGATAGACGAGTTCGCTTCCAGTGGTGGTATCGGAAATGTAAACTTTGATGGGAGTGATGTTAGTGGATCTAATAGTGGTAATAACNGCAATAATAACGGTGGTGATAATGGATCAGGAAATATTCAAACTATTAAAATACCTTTTCCGGTTTTGGTTGAAAAATTTAATGTAATAGGTAAGTCAGATAATACTGTTTTTGATAATAAAACTTTTTTCTCAAATGGTAGAATACTAATAGTTCTTTATCCATTTGATAATATAGTTAAATTCGTTTTAGCTAGTGGTGAATCAAATGCTCCTGATTATATGGATTTAACTATTTATTCAGATTTATCCTTTGTTATAAGAAACGATTTTGATTCAGTTACATTTCCACTTTATAGTGAAACAGATGAGATTCAATTAGATATTGGTCAAGTAGTATTTAAATTAGATAAAAATAAATATAACCGAATTAAAAGTATTTATGATTCTGGTATAAATGTATTTTATATAACAGGAACAAATCAAGATGTAACTTCGGTTGTTTATAATGGTTTATTTAAGATATTTGAAACTAGAGATAATATTTCTTCTATTAATGATGAATTAACTGCTGGATTGGATGCTTCTATTTTAGATGACCCGAATCTTGCTGGTGGTCAAGAAACCGCTGTTGTTACTAGAAAGAAAATAACTGAACAAACAAACCCAACACCAAGAAACAATAATTAATTATGAGATTATCAAGTCAAGGATCACAGTTTGTATTTAATTTACCACAAGATTTCGTACCACAGGAAATCCTTAATTCATATACTCCATTATTGGAAAAAAATTGGATTCAGTACGAGAATGTTTTGGATTATTTGAATAGTACTATTAAATCTATAAACTTACCGGGTGTTAGTTTTGATACACCACAACAAATGTTGATAAGAGGTAAAGTTAGAAAATTCAAACCAGCTACAAATGTCCAAGATATTCTAACAACACATGAAGCTACCATAAACTTTAGATCGGTTGATTCTGATTTAAATTATTGGATCCTTTTTGATATAATAATTAAACATTATCTTAATACCGATACAAATTTCTTAAATCCATTTTCAATATCTGTTGTTGATATTCATAGAGATGCTATATACACTATAAGCCTTAAAGAAATTATTATTAAATCTTTTTCAGATCTTCAATTTGATTATTCACAACAAAAGATTAATAGTAAAGAATTTACAATGACATTACATTTCAACTTTTATGATATAGAATTTAATTTAGATAAATCTAAATTATTAGAAGTAGGTGATGTTCCAACTATAGTTCAAAAACTTAAATAATTTTACTTTTTAACCATAACAAAGAATGATGTAGCACCACCTTCATCTTTAGCAGCTTCTTCAACTTCTTTAATCTCAGATTGTCCTTGTGATATTAAATCATTTGCTTGTATCTTAAATCCACCAGGTAAATTAAAATCATATCTACCAACCATATTACCTAATTGAACTTTAGAATAAGCGGCTACATATTTTATAAACATTTCTTCTCTGAATAAATACTGAGCTGGTATATTAGAATAAACCTCCATAACAACATGTGATTCAACATTAGTTAATATATGTAATCTATTTTGTAAATAATTAAAACTATACTTTAAAGTGTATTTATTTAATTGATCTAACATATCTGACATAGAGTCTAATACGGTTTTATATAAACCTAACTCACCAATTGTGGTAACATAGGAAGAAAGGTAAGGTTGATTTGTAACACCCATGTTTACAGATAGGTTAGGTGAGTTTATACCTAATTGGTATAATGAAACATCCTTAACTTCATAAAGATGTACCACTGATTGTATTTCACATGGAACATTAACATAATTATATCTAGTAAACTCTTCTGTAAAGAAAGCATCTTTTCTTATAAGATAATACATTTTCTGAACAGCATAAAACCAATGTTTATAAAACCAAGGCATTGCTCTTGTTTCTATAATTCTTCTTATGTCAGCATCAGCTAATGTTTTTGGTAAAGCGGTTCCTACCGTTAATTCTAATTGAATTATATCAATTAACTCTTCTATCGTATATCCTGATTGACTAGGAACATACTCTTGACCAGCGCCATTTAAATTACTCATAAAAATTTATTTCTTTTTATTATATATTAATTTTTGTTTTTACAAACACAATCACCTATATTTGATATATAACAATAAAGGTTAACTACAGATGAGAAGTGATATATTAAATTTATTTAAAGAAAAAAAAGAAAATATAGGAGCTTTCTGTGGTTATCTAAAATCGAAAAACGGATTAAAACATAAAGAATATATCAACAAAGTAATACACACTGAATTGGTAGATGAGTCGATGTCTATTAAGTTATATTATTTTATTAATGAAATTAAAGAACCACTAAATTGTGATTGTGGTAAACACAGATCTTATATTGGATTTAAAAATGGATTTAGATCCACTTGTGGTGATAAAAAATGTTATGTTAAAAAACGTAAAGAAACATGTTTAGATAAATATGGTGTAGATAATCCAAAGAAATCTAAAGAAATCTTAGAAAAGGAACAAGTTAACATTAAAGAAAGATGGAATGGNGAACATTATATGAAATCTAAAGAGGTTTCTGACAAGTTTAAATCCACGATGTTAAAAAAACATGGATTTGAATTCGCTCAACAATCCAATGATATTAAATCAAAATCATTAAAAACTTGGTATAATAATCCGAATAAAGAACAGATAATAATAAAACGTAAAGAAAACCTATTGTCTAAAACCAATGAGGAAAAGAAAGATATTGATGATAAAAAGAAATCATCTATCGTAGAAAATTTTGGTTCTTATGAAAATTTCATTGATTATAGATTGGATAAGATAAAACAACACTCGTTGGAAAAACACAACACTGACCACCATTTTAAAAGTCCTGAAATTATTAAAAAAAGAATAGATTCTTATATTAATAATAAAATTAAATTAGTAAGTGATTCTTTACCACAACACATTAATTATGTAGATAGATTTCATAACGATGGATTAACCGATGTTAAATTTAATCTTATGTGTGATAATTGTAAAGATAAATTCATTATAAATAGACAATTATTATTTTTTAGATTAAAAGACAACGAAGATCCTTGTTTAAATTGTAATCCTATATTACATGGTGTGTCTAAGTCAGAAAAAGAAGTTTTGTTATTTATTGAAGAAAATTATAAAGGTAAAATAGAATCTAATGTTAGAATTGATTCAATGGAATTAGATATTTATTTACCAGAATTAAATATTGGATTTGAATACAATGGACTATACTGGCACTCTGAATTATATAAAGATAAAAAATATCATATAAATAAAACTAAACACTTTGATGATAAAAATATATCCGTTATACACATATGGGAAGATGATTGGAAGTTTAGAAAGGATATAATTAAGTCTATTATTTTAAATAAGTTATCTTTATCTAGTAAAATATATGCTAGAAAGTGTGTGATAAAAGAAATAAAAGATAATAAAATAATTAGAGAATTTTTAAACAATAACCATTTACAAGGATTCGTAGGTTCTAAATATAAAATAGGATTATATTATAATGATGAATTAGTTTCCTTGATGACATTCGGATCTATTCGTAAATCATTAGGAGGAAAAAACAAATCAGGTAACTTTGAACTATTGAGATTTTGTAATAAAATAAACTTCTCAGTTGTTGGAGGTGGTTCTAAATTATTAAAATTTTTCAAATCTAAAAATGAATATGATTCAATTATTTCTTATTGTGATTTGTCTAGATATGATGGTAAGTTTTATGAAAATTTAGGATTTAATCTGATATCAAAAACAGAACCTAATTATTATTGGATAATTGATGAACAAAGAAAACATAGATTTAACTTTAGAAAAGATAAACTGGTTAGTTTAGGATATGATAAAAACAAAACCGAAGTTAAAATAATGAATGAGTTAGGATATCAAAGAATTTACGATTGTGGTTCCTTAAAATATGAAAGTAAATCCATATAAGATACGGATTTACTTTCATTTATATATGTTTACTTTTGATTAACAGATATAACACTATCTTGGAACCAATCTAAAAGGTAATGTGATGAATATCTAATCACATCAGCGAAACAAGAATCCATTATTATTGTATCTCCTTTATCATCTTTAGATCTAACTATTCTACCACTAGCTTGTTGTAAAGAAGCACAAGTTTTATATGAATACCAATCTTGATTACTTTTTTGTCTCATTTTGTTTTTCTTAGAAGCCAAACTAGGATAAGGTATCTTAGCAATTATTTGAAATCTAGCATAATCACCATCAAAAGAAACTCCTGTGTCCATAGAAGGACTAACAATAACCGTTGGTTTATCACTTTTTTTATGTTCGTTTAATACCTCATCTTTATTAGAAGAGTCGTGGAAAACCAACCTAGGGTCATTTATACTTTCCTTTATTCTATTAGCTAGTTCAAAAGAATTGGTATGTATAATACCCTTTTGATTCCAATACTTTTTAAGTATCTTTTTAATATAAGGTATGTATTTCTTAAAAGTTTCTTCTTTTTGTTTATAACTCATTTTACCAACTGGTAGGTAATAAACTTTTCTGTTATTAACATCAAACGGTGATCTTATTCTATAGTATGAAGATTTAGTAACATCTAATCCATTTAACTGACAGAACATATTTTTATCTAAGATAGTTCCAGACATTAAGAACACTCTTTCATATTTACTAAAGATGTATTTATCTAAAAAATCATATGACCAAATAGCAGATATTGAGTAACTATCTTCTTTATCTTTAAAAACTTTTGTTTTATCAAAAATCCAATTTGATTCGTTTAATTTATATTCCTTTAAAATAAGATCTAATTTACTTTGTTCATTTGTAATATCAAATAACACAGACATTGATTTAGTAGCGGTATTTTCTTTTTTCAGAACTTTAGATATCTTAGAACTTCTATCTATGACTTTTTTGTTTTTTAACTTTTTATCTAATCCTATTTCTTTACTTAAATAATCAATAGTATCAACCAATTGTTCATTTAAATCATATAAAAATTCTATATAACTATCTAAATCATTTACCTTTTTTAAAGCATTTATATTAGCTCTTTCGTTTGGAAGTTTAAAACGTTTAATAACTCTTTCGTTTATTTTAAAAGTAAAAAAGTCACTCATGATATCATCAAAAAGATGAGCTTCGTCTAATATTAAAACATCAGCTTTTCTCGTTTCTGGCATTTTATCACCGAATAAAGAAAAAACAGAGTATAAATGAAAGTTAGTAAGTGCTAAAGTTCCATTCATGTATCCATTCCTGGAATTATCATATGGACAATCTTCACATTTTTTATTAGCAAGTTTAGCCAATTGTTTACCGAATTTACAAGAACAGGAGAATTCAGCACAAGTATAATTATCATTACCCTTTAAATTATTTAAAGAACCATAACTATCCGAGTATTGATCTTGTAGAATTTTAGTAGCTGTTATAATATCAACCTTAGCTGATTTATTAATGTTATTCTTATACCAGTCACTTATCATAATAGACAAATGTGACTTACCAATACCAACTGGTAGATCCAGTAAGAAAAATTTTACTAATTTACTATCTTCTAAAGTTTTTTCTATAAAGTTTAAACAATTTTGTTGTTCTAATCTAGGTTCGAATTTACTTACGTCTTTTTTAAGGGTAGAGTTCATTAAATAGTTTTTATTTTAATATTATATTTGTAATAGTAGTTTAAGTTTTGTTTAAATAATTAAAACACCCACTATTTATGTGGGTGTTTTAATTTATTTATCTTCTATTCATTGATTCTTCAATTTCGTCAAACTTTTCTTCGATTGTTTTAATTATTGGGTTTCTAACAACATCAGTATCAGAATACAATTTAACTGTACCAAAATCTTCAACATCGTTAAAAGATTCTATAATAATTTCCAAAGATGACATTTTTTTGTTCTTTATATCTTTTTGTTTAACATCACCTAAGATTATCATTTTAGATTTTTCACCAATTCTTGTCATTAAAGATTTCATATTATCAACATCAATATTTTGAGCTTCATCAATTATAATAAAAGAGTTGTCTAGTGTTCTACCTCTAGCAAAAGCTATTGGAATAACTTCTATCATACCTTCCTCTCTCATATACTCAAAGTTAGCTTTTCCTATAATCTTATCATAGTTATCTATAAATGAGTCAATAAATGGATTTATTTTTTCAGCTAAAGAACCCTTTAAATATCCTATCTCTTCTCCTTTTAAAGGAAGTACAGATTTAATTAAAATTATTTTTCTGAATTCATTAGCCTTTAAAAACTTAATCGACTGAGCTGCTGATATATATGTTTTACCAGACCCAGCTCTACCAGAACATATAGTTATTTGATTTTCCTTTATAGAGTTCAAAAGTTCTTTTTGTCCTGGTGTTTTACACTTTAATTGTATAGCTTTCAAAGAAGCGAGTTTACTTTTTGGATTGTTTCTTTCATTCAAAAACTCTTGTAATTCATATTCTTCTTCGTCAGTTATTTTTCTTCGGTTTTTACCCATGTTATAAATTATTTTTTTTTGTTATATATAATCATATTGAATATATGCTTTTAATTAAATTAGTTTAAAACTTAATGATCAACAAGAAGTCAATTTTTAATATATAAATCAAAATTAATTTTTTCGATGGATAAAGAAAAACTTCTATATGATTTAATTTTTTCAAAAAAAGAAGATTTTATAATTGATATATCTGAATACATCGACAATATTTACGACCATAAAGAATTTGTTGATGAGATAAAAAATATTTTAAAAAAATCTAAGGTAATAATTATCGAAAGTGATATTATTTTAGACCTCAAAACAGCTACTTGGAAAATTAAGATAAAGAAATAAATGTGGATTTACAACAAAGATAACAAGAAATGGGAAGTTAAGGATGGTGATTTATCCAAAAGTAGCTTCGATACATACAAACAAGAATTATCATCTACTAGGTTTTATGCCAAGTGTTTAAGTGGTGCTACATATTTACCGACTAATGACTTGTCTGATATTTACGATACTTTAAAATATAAAGATAAGAAAAACTGGTTTATACCTATATCAAGCTCACAATATAGTGATACATCAATACCTATTGATGATGCAACTCCTATAGAAAGTGATAATTCTGATTTATATTATGATAAAAATTTAACTGATTATAATTTAACATTAAAAAATAAATTTACTCCAAATAAATTAATAAAGGATTCTATTGATAATTATTATTATGTTGATATATCTACTATCGAACAAATAGATATTACTGATTCTTTTTTACGTGGTAAAATAGATGGTGTTAGATTATTAAAGGGTCATAGAATTTTAGTTAAAGACCAAAAAACAAAATCTAGTTTAGATGGTTCAATAGACCCAGATACTTTTTTTGTTAGTAATTATACAGAATTAGAACAAATTGGATTAACTACGGAATATGAATATTATAACGAAGAAAACGGTATTTATGAATTTGATGGAGAATTTTTAATTAAACAATCAGAGTTCGATGATTATGAGAAATCTTTTAGATACAGCGTAGTAACTAAATTAGGAACTAATGTTGGTAAACAATTTCATTTGTCTAGATTATTAGATGGGTATTATCCAAACAAATCTGAACCAAAAGAATTTTTAGAAAAGAAGAACTGGATGCTTCGAAATAAATTAGATTATAATAATATATGTGATAGAAATTATTATGAATCATTAAAACATTCAGAACAATCAATTGATATTGTTGGTATAACTTACTCTATTCCCGAAAGAACTATTAGTGTCGGTGAATTTGGTGTGATATTAGATACTCAGAATGAATTTGGGGATATTTCAAATATTATTAAAAATAAATTTAAAGTTGATTTATTTAGTATAACCGAAACCGAATTATTTTACTGGACTTGTGGACAAAAAGGAACTTTATTGAAAGTAAATAAACATGATTTCAAAATAGAAAAGATTAAACTTCCTAAAATTCTAGTAAGTTTAAATTGTGTTAGATTTTTAACCAATGATAAAGGTATTATGGTTGGTGACAACAACACAATACTAATAACAAATGATGGTGGTAATATTTGGGAAAAAATAGATGTGTCTAAATTTTCTGATTTTGATTACAATAAGTGTATTTATTATTCACCTACGAAATTCTTTGTTGTTGGAGAAAATGGTGTTTTTATAGAATTCGAAAAAAGTATAAGTGGATTTAAAGCTTATAAAAGAAGATTGTCTAAATTTACAGAAAGGTTAGAAGATGAATATTTATTGGTAGATGATATTAATGATATAATATCAGCTAATATTGATTGGGATATAGAATTTAATGGTGTTGATACTAATATAAATGATGATTTTATATTTATAACAACTAATGATAATAATATCATTATGTATGATATAAATGAAAACTTTAAAGATTTTAAATTTCTTTATTTGAATTTTAATGATAATTATGGTGATATTACAAATATAGTTAAAGGAAAAACAAAGGATGTTGAATATGAGTTTATGTCAGAAAAATTTGGTTCTACTTTAACCGATACACAATTTAACTTTATAAACAAACTATTTTTAGAATATACAAGTTTAACTAATTTTAAAGTTGGTGATGTCATAAATATATATGGTGTTTCAGATACAACAATAATTAATGATATACCTGGAATAGAAACCACAACAGGTCTTGATTTCACTATTCTAGAAATAATACCACCAACTACATTACCTGGTGTATCTTATGGTCAAAGAATTGTATTTAATAAAACTTCTACTATTCCTACTCCAATAACTGAGACAACTGGTAAATCTAAATTGATTAGAACACCAGATGAATTTTATTTTTCATCAGATACTGGGGTTCATATATTCTCTTTTGAAAACTTTAGTAAATTAGATACAACCACTGGTATATACAATATAGTAAGTATCACACCACTTAATACAATTAATCCATTAGTAAATAATGTTGTTGAAATAGACAATAGATATTATAATGATTTATTTAATTATAATGGAGAAGAGTTGATATTATCAGGTAATGAATCTTTGTTGAAATCATATGATTGTGATATAAATAGTATATCACTTTATGATATAATTGATTCTGAGTTTTATAATAGAAACAAGTCTAAGATGTTATTTATGAACTATGATATAGCTAGTAAGTTAAATTTCTTTAGAGATAACGGTGAGTATAGATTACCAGAACCTATCGAACTTGTTTTGGATCAATATGAGGAATATATTGAATTTGAAAATACTATTGTTTCTGGTAATGTAGAATCTAATTGGATAAACTATTGGCAAGATTCTTTACAAACATTTGAATATAACACAATAGATGGATTATCCGAGGCAACTAAAGTTTTATTTTCAACTAGATTTGAACTAGCTGGCGCTGGTTCTTATAAAAAATCAATATTACCAACTGATATAGCTGTTGGTAATATTCCATTAGATCCAACTAATGTAGATGATATAGATATATCAGATCTAGCGCCTGATATCGAAAATAATGATAATAGATTTTATGGAACATCTACTATATCAGCTCCAACAAGCACAACTAATTCAAATCCCACTAAAGAATTATTCTTATATAAGTATTTAATGATTGTTAGATTAAATGTTTGGAATCCAGTAGATAAAGGTGATGTGATTAGATTAACATGTGATGACGTTGATGGTAATATAATAATAGAAACTAATTTAATAATTAATAAAATTGAAACGTTTGGTTCATATAATTATATGTATATGTATACTGAATTCAACGATAATATAATTAAAAGTATTAAAGAAAATGGATGTTATTTAGATAATTTAAATAAATATTTAAGTATCGAAGAACTTGAGGATAATTTCAAAAAACATCCACTTTCAATAGCGTATGATTTAAAATTGAGTTCTATTGATTCATCATATAATAGAACCTATAAGATAAGTGCTAAGTTTAATAATAAAACAGCTTATTATAATTTAGGAACTACTTTAGATACAAAGGTTAGTGCTGCTAATAGTAATACATATTCTCATATTCTAGTTGATGGATGGAAAGACGATTGGAAAAACGACACATCATTTCCAGCACCCTATGGTGATAGAGTATGTGGAGTGGTTTATAATAGTAATTTAAAGAAATTTATCGTATTTAGAAAAAATGAGATTGTTTCTGGTGGTAGTGATAAAGTTAAAATTTATTCAGTAGATCCTAAGGATGGTAATTATAAACTACTATCAACTAATACAACTTTGAATTCTACCACCCATTCAAAACTTTTATATAATTCAATTTCAGATCAATATTATTTTATAGGAATAACGAATGCTATATCAGTCCAAGTTTATGACGCAGGTTCAACACCTGTTCCTATTTTTATTAATGAAATACAAGATTTTACTTCACCGGCTACTATTTCAATAAACGTTCTCATACCACATATCGGATTAATCGAAAATTCAGGATATATATATTATACTAAATTTGCTGGTGATCTAAGTTTTAATAAATTAACAATATTCTCTCCATCTTCAGATGGTGGTGTAATAATAGCTGATATTGATATCCCTACATCTACAGATACAAATGTAGATAATATAATATATAATTCAACTTCAAACCAATTTTTTATCACAACCGTGATATTTGGCACATCTACACTTCCAAATAAAGAAGAATTATTTGTTGTTGATAATTTTGGATATTATTCTGTAAGAAAAATAGCAGAATTCACACCACTTTCATCACCTACCTATGGATACCATTCAATTGAACCGGAAATATCGATAACCGGAAATACATTAAATTATGTTTTCAATAACACACAAAGACAACTATCGGTAAATAAATATGACATAACTACAGAATTATTTATTAATAGTATCGATCTAGACATTACACCAGCAACAAACCCAACATCTGGCCTTTGGAGAGGATGGAGATTTAATATGCTTGACGATAATACTGATAATCTAACTCTGATTTTCGAGACACCTGATATACCTTTTCGTAGATTTGATTCCAATGGTAATGAAGTATTAAAAGTTACAAGTATTGATTTAGGATACATGCTATCTCCGTATGGAATTATTAACCCTTATTTAAAAGATGGAAATATTGGGAAATTTGACCCTATAACAAATACTTTTATAATTACAAATTTTACAACCGGAGGAGGTAATATAGAATCTTCTGTTACGCTCATAAAATTAAATAAACCTAAAATATTTGATCTTAAATATACAGATTGTTTTGTTGATTTTGGATATTCACCAATATATAATATTTACGATTATTTAAGAAACATAAACTCTGTTTTATTCACACCAGATAAAGAATACCTAGCAATGCCTGTTTATAAAAACATACCATTAGGTTCTTTAACACCTTCTGTTGGTTATATAGATACTGGTATAAGTAATAATAATAAAATATTACTTGGAACAGATTTAAAGTTTGAATGGGAAAGTGTGTTTATAGATACATTTATTGATGTTGATATTGTTACGGAAACTACAAATGAAGTTAGTACTATTGATAATCCTATGATTATACCTTCCTATATTGGTAGTAATCATATGTTTGTTGATGGTGGTAATGGATTCGCTTACTCAGCTCCTGGAACATCTGGTGTTATATTGAAACTTAATCTAAGTAATGATACAATAACTACATTTGGAAGTTATCCATCAGGTGNGACTAATCTTTATTATAATGGGGTTCTTTCTCCAACTACTGGTAAAATTTATTTTGTTCCATCAACTGATGTTTTGACACAAACAGCATCAACACCAAATATATTAGTAATAGATCCTACTGATGATTCCGAATCTTATATACCATGGCCATATGATCAATCATCTCAGTTTAATGGTTTATCGATAACACCTGATGGTATTATATATTTATTGGGTGGTTTTTCTACATCTAATCAAGATATTATTAAAATAGATACTAATACTGAAAACATAACATTAATATCTACTCCAACTCCAACCGGAACAGCATCAACCGAAGCTTGTTCTATTTATTCTATATCAGGATATTTTTATTTGATAGTAAATATGTATGATACTATTTACAAAATAGATCCAACAGATGATAGCGTAACTACAATTTCTGCTACTATTGATAATAATAGTAATGATGTTACGTTAGTTGAAACTTCTACAGGTATTATATATGGAATTTTTGGTGGTAGTTCAACAGCTCCTGTTTTTAAAATAGACACATCAGACGATTCAGTTATTAACTTACCACCACTACCTACTACTTCTTTTATTACAAGTGCTTTTATACAAGATGATATAATATATTTATTAGCTATTGGTGGTAGTATATTTAGTATAAATACTAATGATAATGATTCGTTTAATAATATATATACTTCTACTTTAGCTCCTGGATTTGTAGGTCTTCATATATCTTTAATTGGATATTCTGCTTATTCTATAGGTATTTCACTAGTAAATCCTATTCTAAAATTCACATTACCAATAACTTATTCTACTGAAAAATTATTAGTAATGGATAAATATTATGATGAGCCAAACGATGCTTATGCTATTGAGTTCCACAAAAAAATAGAATTTGATGGAACAGATGCTAATATACTAAATGGTAATGGTAGTTTAAATATAATATCAAGAAGAAAGTTATCACAAATAAGTGATGATTTAAGAATATTAAACAATATACACAGAAGTAAAAAAAGTAAAAAGATAACTCCTGGTTCGGAATATTTTGTTTATGATAATGAACTAACAACTAAAATAAAAACTAATTCATATACTAATATTTTATTATCTGACCAAAATACTAAAGACAATTTAACTGCTGTAATTTATACAGATGATACAAATGAATTAAGTATGAACATACTTAATTTAGACGAAGAAATAAATCCTATCGTTACTGGTATAACTAATTTAAATGGAAGGGTTTCTATTGTATTTAAAGACAAACATAATTTATCTGAACATGATTTAATATCAATATCATATAGTGGTGATAGTGTATTAACCGCTGATAATGGATGTTTTCCTAATAGTAGTGCTTATGACCCTAACTTTTTTGGATCACATGTTATTTCAATATCATCACCTAATTCAATAACATTAGACATACCTTGGAATCCTTCATATAGTTTAAATCAGTTTACTGTTTCTTTTACTAAAACGGATTCATTCTTAGATTACACACCAGTTGATTTAGTTGACATAGGAGTAGACCAAAAAGGTAAAACAGCTATTGAGTTATTACCAGAGAATTCTTTGTTTAAAGACAATAAATATGAGTTGGTTAATGTTGATTTCAATAAATTTAGATATAGATTATTTGATGGATTAACTATAAATGATTTAATAGTTAGATATTCTTGGATATTAGAAGCCGAGATATCAAATGCGGCCATTGGATTGGTTGATAATGAATTAACTTGGTATTCTGGTATATGGGAATGTGGTAGATGGTTTGAAGGTAATTGGATGAGTGGTCAATGGATGAGTGGTGATTTTTATGGTGGTACTTGGAATGCTAAAAAGGTAATTGATAAAAAAATAAATATAGAAATAGCTGATAAGAAAACTATTGATGATGAGTCTATATGGCATGGTGGTAGATGGTTTGATGGAACATGGAACGGTGGTGTTTGGAGAACAGGTAGATGGTATGCTGGTGATTTTAACTCAGGTAAATGGCTTGATGGTATTTGGAACGATGGTACGTTCAACAATGGAAATTGGAATGGAGGTATATGGGTATTAGGAACTTGGAATAACGGTGTGTTTAATACTGATAATAAACCTTCTTATTGGATAGATGGTAAATTTAATGGTGGTGACTTTGGTAATGGTATTTGGTATAATGGAACATTTGAATCTAAGAACACAACTGCTAGATTTGGTACAGAATCATTTAATTCTAGACCTTCTATATGGCATGGTGGTGACTTTTTATCAGGATCTTTCCATTCATTTTTAGATAAAGATTCTAATGATAGTCCTATTAGATCTAAAATACACAAATATTCTGTTTGGAATACTGGTAATTTTATATCAGGTGACTTCTACGGAGGTGTTGCTTATAACATTGACTTCCGAGGAACGTGGCATGGTGGTATATTGGAAGATATTCAAATAATAGAAATCGATGATATCACAGATGGTAAGAAATTAACATTGAATGGTATTTTCAAATATAATATAGGTGATGAAATAACTATAATGGATAAAGATTTAAATACTTTTAAAACAAAAGTTTATTTAGTAGAAGAAGATAGTAGTTCCTTTTCAACTAAAATATCAACAACACCAGATGTTAATCTAACGATACCTATACCATTTGAATTGGATAAGTATAAAATTGTTAGTGAGTTTAATAATACTAACTGGAAGTCTGGTATTTGGACAAACGGTGTGTTCAATAGTGGATTATGGGAAGGTGGTATGTTCTATGATGGTATATTTAATGGTGTTTCAATATAAAAAATAAATATATAGATAATAAAAATAAATGTTATAATGAAAAGATTTTCACAATTAATAAAGGAACAAAATGAGTTTTATGATAAATTCGACAATATATCTGATGATGTAAAAGAAAAGATAGAAAAAACTATTAAAAATTCTGGTGGTGAATATTCATCTTTCATTGAATCATTTATAAAAGATGATGATGTTAAAATAGAAGGATTGATAAATGATTCTGATGTTTATGATTTTTATTTAAAGTATATTGATGATATTGATGTTATTTTAAATGATATGAGCTTTTTTGACGAATCTCCTTCAAACCAAAATGTATTTGGGTTATACAATTATTTAGTATTAGGAACTAACGAATCTGTTAAAGAAATTGTTAAAAACCTATATGAATTAAATAAAGATTCAGAAAAGGACGCATAATATAATATATAAATAAAATTAACTCAATAAAGTTAAATGACACCATTATATAAATTTTTAAAAAATAACGGAACTAGTTTTTACGCATTCCCTGGAGCAGCTGAGGATATATCAGCTTCTTTTCAAAACACAAATGAGAAAATGTATTTTTCTAAATTTGTTCTTTTAAATTTACCAAAACAAAATGTCGTAGATAGCTCTGGTACATCAGTAAATAAAAAGTATTGGGATTTTGAGAAAAGTTTTGAATCTTCTAATAATTCAACACCTGTATCAAATTTCAGTGAGGGTGTTGTAGAATCTTTACGAAATTATGTAGCCAATCATGAAACGGTTATTAGAGAATCTAGATCAGACAATAATAAATATTTTTATGATACCAGTGCTGCTCAAACTACTACTGAAAAAATATTTTTTAAGTGGTGTAAAAAATTAGGATTAATTGATTTTGAAACAGCTATTGCTGATGATGAATATTTCCCAAATTTAGAAGAGTTTCAATCTAATAATATTAATGATGATGAATATTTTCAAGAACTTCTATGGAAAGAAAGAGAAGTTATGGACTTCGGCACGACTAAATATGATTCAACTGCTGGTAATAAATTACAAATAGAATATTCTGGGACCACTAATTTTAAAATTGGTGATATTATAAATATATATGGTGTTTCAAATACAACAATAATTGCTGTTTTACCTGGAATAGACACCGATGAAGGTATAACAGCTGAAGTTGAAAGTATAACACCACCTACTACTACAGAAGGACAAAAAGTTGTTTTTAATATAGATAATATATCAATTTCACCAAAAACCGAAACTACTGGTAAATCTAAATTAGTTTATAATAGATTGGTTAGATATATTGGTGAAGTTACAGGTGTTTCTAATGTTCAAGAAGCTAATAGGTCTTATACTGAAGTTTATGCACAGATTCCGGATTATACTGGTGAAACACCAGATGTTTTATTTAGAACAAAGTTTGATGAAAATTATTCACCGGGTTTAGAGTTTCCAATATTACCATCACAATATCAACCAGAAATTATTGGTTCTGAATTATTTTCATCACCATTAGTTAACTCTCCTGAAAATTATCCAGGTTCATACTTAGGTCAATTTGATAATTCTAATTTTACATACACAACAGATACTGGTGATAGTTTAAGAAGAAGTGGTGATTATTTTGGTATTAAAGGAACGGTTAATAGTCCTGTTATAGATGGATCTAAGATTGATGGTGTTAGTATTGATTTTAATACAGAACATTATGTTAAAATGAATATTCCAAATAACGTAATATCTACATTTGATGAATTTAACGGAACAGAAGTTAATAACGAACCACCTAAAGATTTTCAATATAACGCCATACTTTGGTATTATAATTCCGAAACTTCTGATGGTCAAGTAGCTGAAAATTTATATGGAGTTTCTTTCTTAGACAATCCAGATAATAATGAAAACACCGATGAAGTTGGTGTTAGATTCCCATTAGTTAAAAAATTAGTAGCTAATGGTGAACAAGATGGTACAGCATATGCTTATAATCTAAATTTAAACTTTAATGTTATTAACGATAATCCACAAGATGCATACAATCCAGAAGCAGTAAATGCTTTATTCTCAATGGATAAGTTCAACAAAGCTATGGGTACACTATCATCTATTAATGATATTTTCATGAATATGTTAGCTGAACATGGTTCTATAAAAGAAGAAGTGTCGGATTTAAGAGGATTATTATACACACAAACTGATTTAAATACTTTAAATAGTAGAATAAACAATTTGGATGATTTATTGAAATTATATTCTACTAATCAAATAATTAATAGCGAAAGTATAAAAGTTAGTACCGAACCTGGAAGTCCAAGTAACATTTTATTAGAAAATATAGATCCTTCCTATGATGAGATTAAAATAATTAAGACATCAGAGCTATTTAATATAAGTAGTGATATAATACCTTTTAATTTTTTATCACCTAGTAATAAAAATTCAATGTTACATATTATAAACGATGATAATATTGAAATTGATATAAATGATGATAATAATTTATCTATTGTTTTAAGCAGGGATATTGATTTTAAACAATCTGTTGATTTATTTATCACAGCTAATGAAAATTCTACTTATAATAAAAAGATAGATATATTTGTCAATAAACAAGATATTAGTGGTGTTATAAACCCAGTTCTTTTAATTGGTGGTTTAGATTTACCAGTATATTATAATGTGGATAATAGTTCTTTAAACTCATCATACACTTGGTCTGATTTTAAATTCGAAATTGATATGACAAAAGATTTTATTAAATCTAATAATTTATTAGAAATTGAATTAGTTGGTAATTCAGATATTATACAAAACTCTATATTAAAAGGTGATTCAATATGTTTTAATAATCTAATGTTAAGCTCAACATCAGTATATTCAGATTACTCTGGACAATATAAAGTAAGTAGTGTTGCTGGAAATAAAGTTGTTTTTGATATAGACACAAATCAAAGTTTAGTGAATTATGAAATATCAACAGATGTTAAAGATGGTATTATACCTAAAACTCAATTTTATAACATTCCTTACTTATCACTTAATAAAGGTTATAAAATAAAAATAACTAGAATATCCGATAGTGATAACTTGTTCGAAAGGTATCAGATAGATATAAAAGACAATTAAAATCTTAATTAAGATTTTGTTTTTAATATATAATATAAAATATAGATTAAGAATATGTCAATTTGTTCAAACAACGGTTCAATTTTTGGATCAAATAATAATAATCAATATATTAAAACAGATAAAGGTGATTTTATATCTATCAAAGGTGCTAATATACACGAAAGACAAATACTTTCAGACCTTAGGATACCATATAAACAAATACTTAAAAGTAGAATACACTTAAAAGCTGGTCAAGTAAATTACCTAATGAATCATTTAGGACTTGGTGATAATGCTACATTTGTTTCTATACACGCTAGATATGATCCGAAATCAGTTTTAGAAGAAGATAACTATTTAGTTTGGAATTTTTATTCGGACTTCAATAAACAATATGCTATGGATGAATTATTGGTTCTAACTGGTAACTCAACTAATAGAATAGAACAAATTTATTTGACAAATCCTAATCCAGATTATACAGTTGAATTGGAAATAATGGTAGCTGTTATTGATGACGTATATTCGTTTTTTAACAGCGTTAATGAACAAGTAGGTAGGTCTTATACTGGATTAGATTTAATCGACATAAAAACACATGTTACTGGTGAGTCTATAGTTATTTACGATAAATCAACTCCTAATAAAGCACTTACGTATTTTACTATAGGTAACATACAAAGTGTTGATAGAACAGTACAAATTTTAAACATTAAAGATTCTATTTTAGGTGATACTTTTTTAGAATTCACTAATGAGGAAAACGCTACACAAGCAGAATCATTACTTAACTATGTTATAAACAACACATCGGTTGATATAAACAACTTATGTCCATTAAAAGATTTGGACCCACCGGTTATTAACTTCAATCAAAATTATGAGAAAACAGGTGATTTTATTGAATTTGGTGGATTGACAGCTGTTCCATATAACACATTAGATGGTAACACATTCTCTACACAAATTGAATTTGCTACTTATGCAACTGCTAGTATAATAACAAAAACAGATTTATTGGATGGTTTAATAGATAGTGTTGTAGATAGTAGAGATGGTACAATGTCATTAAGTGAGAATAATATTAACATTAATTCAGGTACAAATAGTTATGAGTCTATAACAGCTACTGCTAGTTATGATATAACATTCAATATAGAAGATATTGCTAAAAACAATTTAAATGATATTTTAATAAGTATAAGTGTTTATTAAAAAAAATAAACCCCTTTCGGGGTTTATTTTTTATTTAGTTTTCTTTCTTGTTTTTCTACCAGTTACATTAACTTTATCTTCTTCTTTATCATAAGTTAAATAAAGCTTAGAACCTTCTTTAGGTGACTTTTCTATAATATAATTTGTTACAGAATCATCAAACCATCTTTGAATAGCTCTTTTTAATGGTCTAGCTCCATACTCTGGTTGGAATCCAACTTCAAAAAGTTTTTCTTTTATAGAATCATCACTAATAACATTATATCCAATTTCACCAGCTCTTTTAATAGACTTTTCTAATTCGATATCAATAATCTTAATAATCTCATCTTTACCCAAATCTCTAAAATAAATAATTTCATCTATTCTATTAATGAACTCAGGAGCGAATTTCTTTTTCAATTCTTTTTCTAAAGTTGTTTTATTAACATCATCTTGTTTTTCTTTACTAGTTTTAGTACTAAACCCAATACCAGATCCAAAATCTTTAACTACTCTTGTACCAACATTTGATGTCATTAAAATAACACAATTCTTAAAAGAAACTTTTCTACCATGTGAATCTGTCATATGACCATCATCTAACATTTGTAGAAATATGTTATAAACTTCACTATGTGCTTTTTCAATTTCATCAAAAAGAATAACAGAATAAGGTTTGTTTCTAACTTTATCTAATATAGTAGAATCTTCATACCCAACATATCCAGAAGGAGATCCAATAATTCTATTAACAGATATCTTATCAGTATATTCAGACATATCAATTCTAATTAAAGAATCATCTGAATCAAACATAAATCTAGCTAATTGTTTAGCCAATTCTGTTTTACCCGTACCAGAGTTACCGATTAACATAGCCGATAAAAGTGGTTTATTAGGATCTTTCATACCAACTCTACCTCTTTGTATAGCTGATACCATTTTCTTAATAGCCCCATCTTGTCCGACAACTTTGGAAGAGATAGTGTTAAACATATTAGTTAACCTTTTATTCTCACTTTCGTTAATCTTATTAACAGGAACTCCACACATCATAGACACAACACCAGCCAAATCTTCGAAGGTAACTACCTTTTTATTATTAGCAGATTCTTCTTCCCACTTCAATCTTTCGTCTTCTAACTTTTCTTCAAGTTTCTTTTCCTCGTCTCTTAATTTAGCAGCTTCTTCGTATTTCTGTTGTTTAATTACTTGTTTTTTCTGGTCCTTTATAACATCAATTTTCTTCTCAAGATCCTTAATTACTTTAGGTACATTTATATTAGACATATGTACCATAGATCCTACTTCATCCATAGCATCGATTGCTTTATCTGGTAAGTGTCTATCTGTGATATATCTATCAGTCAACTCAACACAATTTTTAATAATCTCGTCATCTAAAATTACATTATGATGATCTTCATATCTAATTTTAATATTGTTTAGAATCTCTATAGTCTCATCAACTGTAGTTGGTTCTATCATAACTTTTTGAAATCTTCTAGCCAAAGCTCCATCTTGTTCGATGTGTTTTCTATATTCATCTAATGTAGTTGCTCCTACTATCTGAATCTCACCTTTAGCCATAGCTGGTTTTAACATATTAGAAGCGTCTAACGAACCAGAAGCTCCACCAGCACCAATAATAGTGTGTATTTCATCTATGAAAAGAATAACATCTTTATTCTTTTCTAGTTCTTTCATAAGACCTTTAATTCTTTCTTCGAACTGTCCTCTGTATTTAGTACCAGAAACCATAGAAGCCATATCTAACATTACAATTCTTTTGTTAAATAATAATCTACTTACTTTTTTATCAGCTATTCTAATAGCTAATCCTTCAGCTATAGAACTTTTACCAGTATTATGTGATATAATACCATTAGAAATATACGAATGTTCGTTAGATAGAACTTCTAAGTCATATGTATCATCGACACCAACATAGTTTACATTCGATACCTTAAACGATCCTGATTCTGTCTTAACCCAATCAGTTTCTTTAATATTAGATAGTCTAATCCAAGTATTATTATCCAATATCTCAATATTATCACTTATCTCACTATCATTTTGTTTAGTAGTGTCTACCAAAACTAAATGGTCTGAAGATCCTTTTAATTCAAATCCATTTGATAATTCTAATTCAAATATCTTTTTATCGCTTTTCTTATACAAATCTCCGATGAGTTCATAACCACCGTCAGTTAATATTTCAAACTCTCCTTTTTCTCTTAGAACATAATCATATAAATCTTTTATTTTCAAAGAAATTACATCACCCACACCAATGTCTCTAATTGGTTTTTTATCCAAATCTTGATTAACAATTGTTTCTACCATTATTTAATTATTTTTATTTTAATATGATTTATAATGTTTTATCTACACAAAGTTTATAATTAGTTTTCCAAACTGAAACTCTTTTCTTTACTAATACGTATGTTATCTTCATCTGTATAAAAATACATATATAATTTCATTTTATGTGGTGCTCCTTTTTCATCATCACCATCTTGTTCAAAATAAGGATATAAATATCTACCTATTTTATATTTATAAGTTATAGATAAGGGAAAATTTATATGAAATACCTCATCAGACTTAACCTCACCTAACTTAATCCAAGGAATTGATTTACCATCTCTATATTGATATGAATAAATACCAAAGGTTTTATCACCTTGGTAAATAAATCCATATCTGTCTGAATTTTTATGATGTAATAAGTCTCCTATTCCAAATATTTTTTGAACTCCTAAAGTTTTAACTTCAAATGATTCATCAAAAATAACTTTAACATTAAATGGTAATTGTTCTTTAAAAAACATTTTCAAGAACCAAATACCAGAAAAGTTCATACGTTTGTATATCCTATAATATCCACTATTTTTCGTAAATAATAAACTACCCAAAAAAACAAACGATAATATCACACATAGTGGTACTAAAATATAATAAANATAATTCATTATTTACCTCTTATATCTTTTATTAGGTTCTTAACACCATAAAATAATCCAAAAATTAGATATACTACCATAATCAATGCTCCAATATACATTACCCAATTCCAAAAATCTTGTTGTGATTCTATTTCTAATAACCCATCTGTTCCTAAGATACCTCCAAATAAAATCATAAAAGATGCTATCGCTAGTCTTCCAAAGTTAGAACTAAACGTATACTGTATCCACTGTTTTATTGATAATTTTTTTCCCATAATAAATTTTTCTTTTTTTCTTTATATATCCAATAACTTACATTCACTAATAAAATTATTAAGTATTAACTATTTTATGTGTTGTGTCGTCTGATTTTTTTCTAATAGTTATAATAGTTTCGCTATCCACACATCCAGGCTCTCCTAATAAAATAGGATTATTCTTTTTTCTTCTAGATAATATCTGACAAACTCTATTGATTTCCTTTTCTCTTCCGATAATAGGATCTAAAGCTCCATCCTCAGCTAATTTACTTAGGTCTCTACTATAATTATCTAAAACAGGAGTATCCGATTTATTCTTTTTAGAAGATGGTCCACCCATTTCATAATCATCCTTATCAGACTCGTCCAAACTAGATCTAATTTCATTAAATTTCTTGTCTTTCATAATTTTTATGTTTTTTAATTTATTATTATATTTTATTTTAAAAGAAAAGTTTAACTAAACATTTATTATTTTTTTAATATAATTGTTATGGAATTTTATGTAGTAACGGGTAGAAACACTTTAGATGTTTTCAAAAGATGTAAATACTTTAGACAAAACCTTGGAATGGTTTCAACGATTGATAAAAATGGTAGTAGATTATTAAATGATAAAGATAAATTTTCATTTTATTTTAATACTTTATATAAAACTACTATATACGCTGGTGGTAATGTAGGAGACATTAAGTTTTACTATGATGTTTATATAACCGATAAAAGTATAGGTGTTTATATAGTAGATGGAGATTCATATGATGAGTTTATATTCGAATATGATAAAAAATTAGAACAAGAAAAAGGAATCGATAATTATATAGGATATCTATTAAAAGAGTCCGAAACTGAATACGAGACTAGAAAGGAAAAAGAAAAGATTAAAAAAGAAACACCTAAACCAACTGGAAACTCACAAAAATTAAGTTTAAATCCAGGTAACGTAACATATGAAGATATACTAGCATATAAGAAAAGTAAAAACAAAAAAAGGTTTTAATTATAAATTAAAACCTTTAGATTATCATATATTTTTTTCTTATCATCTTCACTAAACACATCAAAAGAAAACGAATTATCAAATCCTCTTCCATCAAAGTTGTGTAAAACCAAATGCTCATCATCTATTTCTATGGTATGGAAATGACCCATCTCCAGTTCTATATTAATATAGATCTCATTCGATAAACTTAAAACTCTAATTAAATTTATTACTTTATCTTCCATAATATTATATATTTATCATAGAAAGTAATAAATTATACCAACCTACTTATTGAACTCGGTTTTATCATTTGAGATATGAAAATTATCAAAATTGAAATGTTTATCATAAACCTCTCTTATTTTATCATAGTTTACAGTATCTAATATATCATAAACAGACCATCCTTTAGGATCAATCCATTCATTAACACTACCATATCTTAATATTTCCTTCTTAACTTTTCTTACTTTATAAAAATCATTTATGATATCAAACCTTTCTTTAGTTAAATATTTATCTGGGCTGTTAATAACATCACCAACCACACCAACTAAAGTGTCAAAGTTTTTATCGGATGTTTGTGTTGCTATAGTGTTTACTGATTGTTTATTAACTCTTGATAAATAACAATGTATAGAATAAACCAATCCTCTTTTTTCTCTAACTTCTTGATAAAGTGGAGATTTTAAACCAACCGATAACATTGAATTTATATAATTAACATAACCAAAATCCTCATCAATAACAGGTGATAACATAGCTATCGAACACTTACCTTTAAAATCATTATTAAGCTCTAAGGGAACGTCATAATCACCCATTATAATCTTTCTATCTAAATCTCTTTTTGTGAAATCAACTAAATTATTATCAAACTTATTTTTCTTAGAAACATTAATTATTTTACTAGGTCTCATATATTGTAATTCCCAGAAATTAATTATATCCAAAAATTTTAAGTTTTCTAAATCACTTTTTAATCCGATTGGATCATAATCATTAAATAGTTTTCTATTTAAATTTAAAATATGTGAATCAGTTTGTTTATTGAAATAATCAGAATATTCTTCTAATACTATTTTTCTTTCATTCTCAAACTCTTCTTTAGTTATTTTAAACTCTGATAAAAGTTCTAAAAATTTGTATTTCCATTTGTTTACTTTTTCTTCTAAACCAGTCATGTAAAATACAATTTCATTTGAAGATGTGTAAGCATTCCAGTCTATTGAGTCTCTATCAAAATCTTCTTGTAAATGGTCAAAAGCTTTACAACAAAGGTGTTCTAATAAATGACTTATTCCATACCATCCTGGTTTTTCTAAGTTTGTTGAACCTTCATATACTATGTAAAATCCAGATAAATCGGTTTGGCTTTTTAAGTTAATTATCATTTTCCTCTAAATATTTTTTTATTATATGATTAACCAATCTAGATTTTTTATAAAATTTTTTATCAATTGCTAATTGTGATAATTTTTCATTAGAATCATAATCAATACTAATAGATATTTTAACTTTTTTATTTTCGTTTGGTATTTTTGACATATTGATTATATATTAAAAATATAATTAGTTTTTATATTAAAAAACAAAAAGTAAGAAAAAGGTAGTAGGAAAGTATATCGTTTTTATATATAGTATATGTTATTAGATAAAGAAGTGTTGATAAAGAATAATGGTCGTATAAGAAAACATTATGAAAATTTAGGATTAGATGTTTCAAAAGAATTTATTGTTGTTCCCATAGACCTTGTTACTAAAGGATCACATGTTAAGGTTTCTTGTTCCTGTGATATTTGTGGAGAAACAAAAAATATGATGTATAAAACATATGTAATACACACTAAACATGATGGCTTATATTATTGTTTAAAGTGTTCATTAAAGAAGAAAGAAAATATAATGTTAGATAAATATGGACACAAAAGTTATACACAAACAGAAGAATTTAAATTAAAATCTAAGAAAACATGTCTAAAAAAATATGGACATGAATTTTACCAAAGTTCTAATAATTATAAAGATAAAATAGTTAAAACTTGTTTAGATAAATATGGGACAACTAATGTTATGCAGGTTTCTGAATTTTTTGAACGCCAGGGTTCATCATCATATAAATTTAATAAATACAATGATTTAATATACCAAGGAACATATGAGTTGGATTTTATTAAAAAATATTATGATAGAGTAATAATTAAAAAGATTGATCCTATTGAATATGAACTAGATGGTAAATTACATTATTACCACTCCGATTTTTATTTACCAGAATATAATCTAATAGTTGAGATTAAGTCATCATATACATATGAATGTGAATTAAATAAAAACCTATCAAAAAAAGAATATTCTATTAAAAATGGATATAATTTTTTATTTGTTATTGATAAAAATTATGATAATTTAGAAAATATTATATTTAATATTTAACAATCCTTTCTCTTAATGTTGAATATCTATCTGGGTAATGTTTTACTATGTTTGGAACCGTGCAATAAGATTTCTTAACATCTTTTTGTAACATATAAGTAATGTGGTCTATAGGTCTATCTCTTTTATAAAGTTCTTCTAAGTAAATATCATATACTAAATGATTTATAGCATAAGCTTGACAACACCAAGCTCCACCAATTCTATGTAAACAACCTTTAACATATCTTGTTGATATTTCATGTGTTGTATTTAAATGGAAAAAATGCCAATCTTCAGGTAAGTCTTTGTAAGCCGATTTAAAAATACCAGTAAAATTATCCTCAAAAGCAACATCATCTTCCATTATAAAAATAGATTTATATCCTTTTAATTTAGCGTCTTCTATTATAGTTGATGTATTTAATGATAAAGAAGCGGCATTTCTATTCCAACCTTCAGTTTTTTCACCGTTCATCACCACATCTTTATCTTTACCGGATTTGGCTTTAAAAAGGTCGAACTTTATTCCAAGTTTATCACACTCAGAATAACTACTTGATAATCTTTCTTTTTGCTCGGGTAAATTTACTAAATATACTTTATCGAAATAATCTTGTAACATTACAAATTATATTAAATAAAAGAAATTTGTTTTTATTATTTAAGGTACTATTTTAAGATTTACACCATCTCTCCAAATAGAACCAGATGGAAGACCAACATCAGATGGTGGTATGTCGGTTATTGATAAATTATTAACAAATGTAGTATTTTCTCTATCTGCTGTTATACCATGACCAGAAATAAAAGAACAATCTTTATCATTTATAATATTAAGTTGACCACCTAATATTGATGAAAATTGCGACCCTGTTGTTATAGTATTTAAATAACCACCATTTATTGATGAGTAACAAGAATTATCTGTTAATATATTTTCTTTACCACCAGATATTGATGTGTATTTAGAATTATCACTTATTGTGTTATTTTCTCCACCAGTTATAGATGAGTATACGGAATAACTACTTAATGTGTTTCCATACCCAGCAGTTATAGATGAGTATTCGGAATCTATTAAGTTGTTTACTACACCACCAGTTATTGATGAATAATTACTACAAGTAATTAAATTTACACCACCACCACCGATAAAAGATTTTCCAGAACTTAATATAGTATTAGAACTTCCCCCAGATATTGTCATATAACCAGAATATCCTGAACTTATAGTGTTTTTATATCCACCAGATATTGATGAATATCCAAAGGATCCAGATACTAAAGTGTTACACTTACCACCTATTATAGATGACCACTGTGTTGGATAATAAGAGGTTGTATCAACATCAAAATAAGCTTCAATGGTGTTTTCTTCTCCACCTATTATAGATGAGTGAAGACCACAAGTTATTGTATTATTACATCCACCACTTATTGTTGAATGATCCGATACTGAATCAATTTTATTACATTCTCCTCCAGATATAGATGAATAATCAGAGTCATCAATTATTGAATACCCACCACTTATTGTTGATATATTAGAAGAATCAATAGTATTATTACACCCACCACTTATTGTTGAATGATCCGATACTGAATCAATTTTATTACATTCTCCTCCAGATACCAATGAGTAACAAGAATTATCGTTGATTATATTTCTACTACCTCCTAATATACTTGAATTTTTACTTGAATCACTTATTCTATGATATGTACCACTAGATATATTAGAGTATGAAGAACAACTTAAAATATTCAAACTACCACCTCCTATTGATGTGTATTTAGAACTATCACTTATTGTGTTACTATGTCCACCACTTATCGTAGAACTATTGGAATTATCAGTTAATGTGTTTTTATATCCACCAGATATTGATGTATATTTAGAATTATCCACTATTAAGTTACCATATCCACTAGATATAGATGAATGATTAGAAGCGTTAGTTAATGTGTTATTTAACCCACCAGATATTGATGAGAAACAAGAATTATCAGTTAATGTGTTTAGACAACCACCACTCACTGACGACCATTTACTATTATCAATAATAGTGTTTTCTTCTCCACCGGATATAGATGAAAGTTCACTATTATCTAAGACTTTATTGGAAATACCACCACTTATCGTAGAACTGCCAGATACATTACCTATTGTGTTACATTGACCGCTACCCACCCAAGAAAAGGTAGAACTATCAATTAAAATATTATCACCACCAGTTATTGATGATTGTAAAGATATTGTTGCTGTTGTATTAGTTATTGTATTAGAACAACCACCAGTTATTGATGAGTCTCCAGAATTACAACTTATTGTGTTATTTTCCCCACCAGATATAGTTGAATTATTGGAATAGTTACTTATTGTGTTATTTTCCCCACCAGATATAGTTGAATTATTGGAATAGTTACTTAGTGTGTTATTTGATCCACTAGATATGTATGAATGTTCAGAACATTCTCCTATTGTGTTATATTGACCACCAACTATGGATGAACAATTGGATTTTATTTCATTATTTCGACCAGCTCCTATAAAAGAACCTTGACTTGAATTGTTTATAATATTTTCATATCCANCAGNTATAGATGAGTTAGACACANTATCACTTAGTGTGTTATTTAATCCACCAGATATTGAAGAATAAGACGTTGAGTTTAATATAGTGTTATTTGATCCACTAGATATGGTTGAAAAATTAGAAGAATTCAATGTGTTGCAATATCCACCGGATATAGATGAATAATACGTAGTGTCTAATTTATTAGATTGTCCACCAGATATATGAGACACATTAGAACTTGTTAATGTATTACATTGACCACCAACTATGTACGACTTTGTAGAACTACCACTTAATATATTACAATATCCACCGGATATAGATGAATCCTTGGAACTACCACTTATAGTGTTAAAGGATCCACCAGTTATTGTAGAAAATTCTGATTCATCATTTATTGTATTTGATGATCCAGAGCCAATAAAAGAATAACAACTATTAGTAATATTATTTAAAAGACCTCCTATTATTGACGCATTATAAGAAAAACTTATATTACTTTGTAAACCACCAACTATATTTGAGTAATTAGAACAATCACTTACTATGTTACTTGATCCACCAGTTATAGAGACATAGTTTGAACAATTGCTTATTTTGTTACTAGCTCCGTTACCTATAATTCCAATGAGTGAATAATTACTTATTGTATTACTATAACCATTACCTATAAATGAACCAACGGAATCGATTGTTTTATTACAATTACCACTTATTGATGAATTATCAGAATTATCACTTATTGTATTACCTTGACCATGTGATATCGTTGAATATGAAGAATCTATTGTATTGCTTTCTCCATTACCTATTAAAGAAAAATTAGAACCAGCCTTTATATTATTAGACAAACCACCAACTATAGATGAGAATGATGTAGTTGAAGTTGTATTAGATTCTATTGTGTTAAATTTTCCAGCACCTATTAGTGTTGTTTGTCCTGAAACACTATTAAGTTGACCAGATATCACACCACCAAAGAAAGCATCAGATGTATTATTTTGACCAGCTCCTATAAAACTAAAAACAGAATTATCAGTTATTGTATTATTTTGACCAGCTCCTATAAAACTAAAAACAGAATTAGAACTTATTAAATTAGATTGACCTGATCCAATACCAGAATTTCCACCTAAAATTTTATTTACCTGCCCACCTGATATATTTGAATTATATCCAGAAATCGTATTATTAACACCACCACCTATTGATGAGTTTGTAGAAGTTACAGTATTATTTTGACCAGATAATATCGAAGAATTAACAGTATTATTATTTAATATACTATTGTTATTACCAGATCCTATGATTGAAGAATTACCCTCATTTACATTTGACTGACCATTTATTATAGAAATATAAGAACCACCATTAGTTGTGTTATTTTGTCCACCAGATATAGTTGAATATTGACTATTAATTGTGTTACAATATCCACTAGATATAGTTGAATATTGACTATTAGTATTAATTGTGTTTGATACCCCACCAGAAATCGATGAAACACCTGAATTTATTTCATTAGAAACTCCACCACCTATAGACGAATTTGGACTATTAGTA